>Ga0210059_1003572_pt1 | contig 24940 bp, 25 predicted proteins | sample Ectturendosymbi2_FD_188042 | JGI IMG/M metagenome (GOLD analysis project Ga0210059, IMG submission 188042) | Ecteinascidia turbinata endosymbiont from Florida, USA - Sample 2 (SPAdes) (version 2) | ecosystem: Host-associated > Tunicates > Ascidians > Unclassified | place: Key West, Florida...
GTATTCTTGACGTCAGTCAGTTTGTTAAGATGTTATGATTTATGAGCTTGTATTACGAAATTTTAATTGTAGTCTTGAGTTTGTTTTTTCTCTGCTGTTACTTCAGCCTTTCAACGTTTCACCTGTAAGCTTTGCTTGCAATTTTCAGGACTGAGGATGCGTAATTTTACGTGAAATCGATTTCCTATTAAAAATTTGCTGATCGATTCCTTGCTTACACCCATCGTGGAAAGCACATACTTGAACTGCGATATTCACGTGTCAGTTCAAAACAAATGTTATCACACTGCGTACACGCTACCAACGTGCATGGCAATTAGCGTCAGTACGCCGCACTCCAGCAAAGCACCGTTTTATCAGTGAAATACTGGGGCGGCTTGCAAACCAGGTATGCTTATGTCAAAACGCCAAAACACCGAGCCAATGCTGCTCATTTATCTGACCCTAGAAGCTGAAATAATAATTGAAGACTGATGTGACAGGTTAGCTACAACTGTCTCGGTAGCAAGGCAAACACCAACCTGGCACGGATTACCTTTTGTAGTAAAGAGCATTCCGTTACTGTTTAAAATAATGAGCCTTATTCCAGGCGAGAAAAAGACAAAAAGCTCACCGGAAAAGCTATTACTTGGCAACGAAAGGGAAAATTACAAATACAATGCAAAAAATTGACCAAAATCGATTTTGAATGAAAATGGTATAATCAAACAGCAGCAATTTAGAAATTATCTAGGGATTTTAAATAATTTTTTTCTTTTTTTTGACAGTATTACTTGCAAGCTTCACTTCAAACATCTCATCTAAGCCGTCGTCAGAAGCGGCAGCAAAATGAAACGTGTTCTTCTTGCCTCAACGCTTCCACTACTGCAACACAACCGGCCGTTGGCACCGCCTTAGAACTTAAGAGACCAGTTATTACTCGGTCGATATTTGATTACTGCTACACTCTTCAACAGACGAGAATCGACGTGGCAACAAACTGTACGTGTGCCGGCAGCCGCGGTTCGGCTGGTACTCATGGCAAAAAACGATCTGAGCGGAAAAGTCTCGAAAATGTGATTGCTTTCAGACCTGGACTTTGGAGTGCCCTTTGGTCCGGCTACCTATCAATGAAATAGTCTGGGAAAGGCCTGGCCGAGCAAGATTAAAGACTTTCGGCAATCGGTAAAATCTTTTTATCACGATGCCCTGAAAATGGCCAGCAAGAAGTGTGACCCAAGCTGGCCGGAGCGATGTGTATTTTGCGAGCACCTCCCGTGGGATACCTTTTTGTGCCAGGAGTCAGTGTGACGGACGAGCTGAGTCACCTCTTCAGCGAAACGACGGAAGGTCGTTGTCCGGCATCCTTGTGAACTCTCACTTTCGCAGTTGAGCAATCGTGGGAAATTTCAGTCAAGAAAGCTTCTGAGCCTTTCCCAAGTGTTTATTTGTCCATTAAAACAACCGCGAAATTCCTGTTCGATTTTCGGTATTTTTACCTTGTTGAGCGACATCAAAAAGCCTTTGGTACTTCGTCCACCAAGCGCAAACGATTTGTTTCCAGTGAACAGCGTCGACATTGTTGCCATCGCTGCCAATGAGGACTTCACTCGCTGCCTTTTAGAATTTCCCACAAAATAAGTTTGAACTGGCACCTGGGTAAGCAGCGAAGGTAAATACGTGGAGACGGTTCCAATCGCCTTCAGGCAATTCAGAAGTTCTGAGGTTGCTCCGTAAAAAACAAATGCTTTCTCAGAACTGAGACATGGACTGGTCGCGCCTCAAATCGGCAGAAGGCGCCGCAAACAATCGCCGCGAATGCGTGGAAGGTTTTCCGTCCCCCCGACTGCAAACAATCACATTCAACGCTCTGGACTGAACACATCGCCGGGCATTTGTTGCAGACCAGGCGCGTTTGGGCGTGGCGAGTTCCAGAAAAGAAGTACGTGGCATTCTGGCAAATGCTAGCTGAGGAATTGCTCCAAAAGTCACGTTTTCGTTCGCAAGCAGGCCATCAAAATTTTTCTGGCTTACATAATCCCGACCAGACACTTCCGAGCTGCTGCTGGGTGATGTACGAGATTCGACACGACCGCAGTTCCGCCTCGCATCGCAGGCGAGCATACGAGAAAACTTTTCACGACATCGCAACGGCGCCCTGCGGACTGCCAGTCAATTTAACGGCTTTTCACTCGTTGTGAACAAAGGCTGGCGAAATATGAAAAAGTTTAGAAACTCGCCGCTGGCATTTCCACATCAAACGCCAGACTTGCACCACTTCACTGGACTGATAAGCTCGTACACGTTGGTGGAAGGCGCGCGCCGCTGGCGGCTGCGTCTGACAAATGACAAATGTAAGTTGAAGTGCAATGCCGGCACTTCCCTTCGCAAACAACGCACAACTGGGGCATGGGGCCAAAACACTGAAAAGTAGGTTTGTTTTCCCGTTACACAAGACACAGCATGTAGCTGTCAAGGGCTTGGGAAACTGCACATCTTAGGCAGTTTAGTGATTACGCATTAGGCCCACCCAAAGGTAGGCTGAGTGACATTATTTTGGCAAGCAGTGAACTCCTTTTCTTGCGTGGGCCACATAGTTCAACAAATTTCGCCGAGCTTTTATCCTACCGTCTCCTTCCCCAGGACGCAAGTTCATCCACTGCACAAACTGCGATAGCATGCAATGAACCCCTGTGATTCGGATAGAGCCTCCAGCTAGTTTGGTTAAGGCCGCAATCTTAGCAAGTGCGACGCAGCGTAGTTGGTATAACGCGAATGCGAGGTCAGACTGCAGAGTATCATTCGCACCGTGTTATTGCGCAACGCCCTCGACATAATTTGAGGGAAAGTTTAAGAGGTTAACTTACGTTAAATTTTGCAAATCCTTTTGGCAACAACTTCCTACCACGCAATCAATTCTTCATACCAAAACGTGGAGCTTTCGAGATTTGTGGGAAAAAAACGATCACTTGAAGAAACATTTCAAGTAGTTGCAAATAAGAGTATGCACTATGCAAGCACAACATGCGATCTATTTGACAGGTAAGAGCTCGCCGTAACGTCTATTGCAGCGTGTGAATTACCATGAGCGGCATTCTTACCATAACTTCCAACGGTTCGTTGGTAGGTCCTTCGGCAAACAGCGTTTCACCCTTGGGACTGTGAAACGGTCGATCGTAGTCAAAAAGCGTTCCCGCCGCTTCGAGCCTCTGGCTACGGTCAATCACGCCCCTTACGATGTTGCCGTTCAAATACATGCGTTTCGTTCCTCGACCAGAACGCAACGCTGAAAGAAAAAAAAACGTATCTTTTAAAATGTTTTGTGTCGTCAATATCATTTAAATTTTTCATGTTGCTGCGAAGAGACATTTCGCTGAAGGGCCGTTCCATGCAATTTTCGTGCAAAAATAAGAAGTGGATGTTGATGCAGGATTTGTCCACGGTTCAATAATGAAAGCTGTACCTGCTCTTCGTGTTAAAATTAACAAAATAGCAACAGACAACTCGGACGAAAATAAGAAGTATATTGTCGTGGCAACGTGAGAACGGATAAAACATCGGAATCGCGGTATGTTTGTAAAAGTAACCTTACAACTGAAAAAAATGAACTAACAAGATAGCCAAGCATATCAACGCTAAATATGTGAGAAATGCAAACCTTGCACGGTCCAGCTGCTCGAGCGTTGGTTACAGTGCTGATTATACCTTGTGCGTTTCGAAATTGTTCACACCACGATCATCATAAATAGCAATTTAACATTTTCTTTCAAAACTTTTCATCAGGTAGCTGTTTCGTATTCCATAAAAATCATGCAAACCTTGGGTGACAGTTTTGCATTCATGGTGCTTGCACAGAACGCAAATGAAACTTCGCGCATGGATGCAAACTCGTACAGAGACTGTCATAGAAGCAAAGTATAGTTCGCAGTGGTGCGCATCTCCGCAAATGTATTTCACCTGAGATATTTTTGTTTTCAACCGCACAAACAATAAAAATTTTGCATCGCATCTTAAGTAAAACTTGCCAAGTGCGTTGAAAAGAAATTGCACCAATGAGTAACAAAATAAAGCGGCTAGCAAACGCCAAGTGAAAAGAAGATCGACTTAATCAGTCTCTGCGAGTTTCTAAAATTAGGCTTCCACCGCACCGATGATCGGCGATTTGTGCTAATGAACCTACAGTACTGACACGATCCGTTCTCGCGGACAAGGATAAGGCAGCGCAGGTCGCTGCTACTTGTCAGCAACGAACCAATTGGTGACAATCCTCGTGTGGTTGACAAGTTGCGGTCACCGGGGTTCAGTGTTGCAGGTATTAAGGGAACACAGACGTGAGACAAGTGAACTCATAATTATTGAAGATAACATGGAATCTAAAAGAGCGGTGCGGTCCACGTTTGTCATGGGCCGGCGTACCGGGCACAACTAAGGAAAAGCTTATCTTTAAAACACGTGGCATCAGTAAACCTTAGATTCAGTAGCGCAGCAGTTCAAACAATGACTGAATCCAATCTCACATGCTCAGTATCTTAACAGTAGCCCTACAACAAAGCCTTTATCGTTCTTCGGGCCATAGACGTCTGACTTTGGTCAATGTGGCAGCCTCGTCGTCACGACGATCGGTGTAACAAGGAAAGTTTAACTTGTTTACATACGTGTGGCATTGTACAAATACCAGACGTCACAATGACAAATTGCTCCTTCACTGCGCAAATCTGTGTTGTTTTAGGCTAGACGACGAAGATTAGCGAGAAATGATTAGCATGTCAAAAAGAAAGGAAATTTTATCAGGAAGCGGGGGTTATCGGGCGAGTGACAGATTTCGACACCCGTACATTCTTATTCCATCTTATCATTTGCTGGCAACGGAGACGTGAGCGGGAGGCCTTTGACTAAGATCACACAAAGGTATTAGGCGAAGCGTTCAGAGCAAATCAAACAGAGAATGTGAGACGTGAAGAAGCAAAAAAATGTACCTGTTTGTTTAGTGTTTCTAATTGAACGACTTTGCGAAAAAGAAACCAAGTTGTTGCATTTTCAAAAACTTCAAAATAAAAACATTGATTGCTTAACCTCAAACGCTTTTCAGATTTAAAGAGATTTTCGCGGTCTGTCGCAACCATGAACATGGCGTCTGGTTAGAATTGCGCTAAATTTCAGGAAACGTATCGTAGAAAGCCATGTGGCAACGACCACTATCAAAGTGAATGGTTCCAATGACTTTTTCTACGCAGATTGTACAATTTTATCTCAACTGTACCAAACCCTGGGCTTCGTTTGTCTTCTCAGGAAAGCAAAAAGCCCACATACTCGAATGAAGAGCAAAAAATATTTGAATGGGTATTGCAATGACGTGATTCAAAGTACTGGCAAAACTGGAGATGCCAACTGTTTATGGAAAGACACAATAGAAATGTGTCCCAAAAGAGCAATTTTGGTCGCAACTGCAAAAATGTCCCCTTTGTTTGTCCATTCATGAGTTTCTGCGGGCCTGAAGTACTGTAAGTTTGAAGAGGTATGTAACGGGGGCCACAATTACTCGGGTAAGTAATATTAGTCACGAATGTCTATAAACAGACTGTTTAACGAAAGCTCGAGATTTCACCTAAAGTTTATAATTAAAACCACCCGGGCCTCGAGAGAAAACGGGTCATATTTTCTCATTTTCCCAGTACTTTTTACCAAATTCTAGAGGTGCAAGCTTCAAAATGTTTGCAAATCTGAAGCAGCGTACAAAAAAAGAACACAATTTGAACGTTCCACCAAGGCGTTTATGAAAACATCAGCGGTTCATTTCTAGGACGCAGGTTACGGTAAAGCTTAGGACAGGCAGGTTCTTTCACTGGCAGAGATGACACCAAGAGCACACAGCAATTATATAATAATTATTATATCGTTTTTCTTCCCAACAGACACATTTACGCAAATCTCTTCTCAAACGGTGGAAAGCTTCGTTTTTTTTGCCAACGGAAGGACTCTTTGACAACAAACTTCCGTTTCGAAAATTTTTGATTTTCTTGGAGCTAGCAAAGGGAACCTTTCGCCCCTCTCGGTCAATACTGATAAATGGCCTTACTCCGCGCGTCACCGATCTCAGACAAAACTGACGCATGCGGTCGAGCAACCCACAGGTTCTTTCTCGTACGACAGGGCTAGAACGTCGGAATCCACACTCGCGCCAATGCCACTTGTCTCTCTAGTTAGGCGCCCTTGCTCGTCCTGCTCAGAGGCCGACCCCCGTCGCAGAAATCCTTATAAGCGCTTCAAGTTGAAGAAACGCAAATCGAGATTTAATTTGCGTCGACGCTGATTGAAATACATCTGAGGCTAAACACGCATGGCTTCGCGAGGAGAGGTGAGGCTTTTCCTCTTGGCGACGAGGGTACGCGACGAACGCCCTTCAGCTGTACTTGGTATACGGCTTCGCTGTTACGACTGTCGGTTGATTGATGGATGCCGTTTGACTTTCAGAAGCGCATAGTTCGCGGCGCCCAAAAGAATAAAGCGGATTAGCACTTTCCCCTTGCCAGAAAATACCGGGACCGCTTTTTCAAGCTGTGTTTTTATTTTCGCCCGTGACTAGGCGCAGGATTTGCGAAACAAAGTTGATGGACTGCTCATTTCGGGCGCAGTGAGCACGGCTACCGTCATTGGCAAGCTCTGACAGCAAAGCGAAGTTAAACAGCGTCTCAAGCCCGAGATAAGACAGCGGCACGGGAACTGAAACGGGCGCAAATCGTTCGTAATCAATAACACAATGATTGGACGTCAAGTTGCCGCCGTTGGAAGATCAATAAAATGCGAGCGACTGCTTCAAAAGAAGTCGAACGCTTGGCGGCGCGCGGTCACCAGGGCTGGGTGGGGGAGGAACATTCGGTTCTGTTGCGTGTCCGCAAAAAGACGAAAAACCGGAATCGGCACTAAGAGCACGTTAAAATGTCTTTGACGTTTGTCAAAATAGCGACACAAAATGCAAAATAAATTTTCGTCACGAAGTATGAAACGACCATCATGTCAGACAAAGACGGCTAAGTATCAGGCTGGTCATAGCACGTCTGATCTGGGGTCAAACTAAGACTTGCGAACAGGTTAACGTTTTACCTGTCGGCAGACTAAGGAAAGCGACTAACTTCAGTGAATTACGTGAGCTGTTTCGCGGGAGAACGTCCACAGCCAAGTAGGATCAAGCCAAGAGCACTCGAAAGCTTTGCAGAGAATTAAAAATCTCGTGCGTGTCATTGTTTGCAGCCGATCGGTCATTGTTGGTTGTCGAAGTTGAGCCTTTGGGAGTTGCAGATGTTTGAAGGATGGGGATTAACGTAGCAGTTTAACTGAGTGAAGCGATTAGGAAGTTAATAGGGAGACCGTCGCGCTTTCAAGCAAACGTACTGCGTCACGCAAACGCACGATGAGGAGTTTCTTAATATAATCAAGTGTCTCGTCAAGTGGACAAGCCTGAAAATGAGATGGTTTCGAATTGTGAGCGGAAGGCATCAACAATGCGAAGTAAAACGAGTCTGTGGTAGACAAAGACCATTTACATTGAAGGGAAATTAGCCGCCATTGACGGTCGCAGTTATTAACAGCTGAGAACCGTTTTTCCTGTTTAAGTTACTTCCTTGACGGTGTTTCCGTATAATGTGCGCTATCGTGGACGCATTTGCGCAACATCAATGCAGACGAGTCGAAAGACATCGCTATTATCGCATCCCAACGAAGAACCTTTGAACAAAGTGGTGCTTTTGTTGGAACGGAAGGTCGCACATGGCAAGACACCGTGAAATACGACGAACTCGAAAATTCAGAGCAATTTTGGAAAGTCATCATCATCGATCTCGCGCGGAAGTGGTAGAAATTGCGGCAAAACTTGAAATCGATCTGCATCACTTCTGAGAAAACTGATCGAATTGCAGATTCACGAACCACCGGCGGCAAATGGCAGGGACATTAGTGCATTTCCCACAAACAGGACATACACCAGGGAGAGTCAGATGGGTCGCAGATTGCACAACGACGAAATGTGAACGGTCAAATCGAATCGGAAATCTTTCGTCTTCGCACTTCCTATCATTCAATCAGCACAGTGCCGGAATAATATACGTTCACGTTACTGAGACGAACCGTGTGTTTGTCAGTCGCTTTCCGAGGTCTGCGATACGATTTTCGTCGACAGCAGTCGTTCCCTTGCAAGGAACATGCTGTGAACGGTCGCTCGCAATCGTGGGCACGCTTGAAATCGTGTTTAATTTGCAGCCGCACGTTCCAGCACCAGAATGACGTTCCAGAATGTTACTACTCTACATCAGAGGACTAACTGCTATCAAATTCTGCCACAAAAGATGCACGGAACCGCCATACCACAAAGATCCAGATGCAGAAGCATGATTCGTTGCAACTGCTATGAAGAAGTCAATGTCGCTTAAAAATAATTGGAAGTTCTCCAACAAATTCGGAACCGATGCTCATCTGCACGACTCCGAACCAACCCTGTTGTCGTGGTCCGATGCGTGCGGTGCGTGCGGTGCGTGCGATGCGTGCGGTGCGAGTGAGCAGCGCCCGTGGTTGCGAGCGGCAGGTTCGAGTTGACTGGGAACAAAGTTGAGTGGAGCAGCTTGCAAGTCATCCGGTGTCCGCGCGGAGAAAATTTGCAATCATATCGGCGAGCGGTCAATGAGATTGCGTGGGCTGAGTAAACCACCGTCGTATGCAACCGCGAAACGCTTCGCGCTCATGTTTTCGCTCGACCTCGTTACATGCCACTCCCAATCAAAAGGATTTCTCGCACTTGACCATGGTTAGCTCGCGGGTGAACGCGAGGTGAATAGGAAGTCTTCCGTGGAAGAAAGTAACTCTTGCCTTAAGCGTTAGTCGCGCGGAAAATGTTTCAGAATGTGGACCTGCCGTGGCCTTGGTGCTGTTTTGATAACAAGCGAACTGGTTTAAGCCGGCCGCAACCGATTCAGTGCGTGGCGTTGAAGTCTGTCGGCCCAAAGGTCATGCTGATGGCGCTGAAAGGGCGAACGAACTCTTAGGCAGAAGGCAATTTTGATATGGGCCACAAATTTTGACATGCTAGACAATAAAAGATTGCCAGTGTGAATAACATCTTCAACCAATTTCAGAAAACACCCGTCACTGAAGCCCTATACGGAGCAAACATTAGCTGGAGGCAACGTGAACGTTACCTCTGCGACCCACGTTTTTTTTATCATTTTTCGGAGTGTCCGCCACCGTACCTCAGCGTAGGAACATTACCAAACCGTAATTTTGCTGCAAAACTGATTAAGCTTCGCGAGAAAAGTTATTTTTTATATTTAGCATTAATCAAGTAGAACAGCTCGCGTTAACGCAATCAAAAGTGTTCTGAGTATTTCGAACAAACGCCCTTAAATGCAACCACGTAATTCAAGACGATGCCTTTGCTCCTCACTGTTCGCTGGGGTAACTCAACACAGTAGTGATTCCCATTTCAAGCACTTAAAAATATTCCGCCAGCGACTTCACTAAGGCGTCTTTGTGTTATTCAGTAACGAAAGCGCACGTGCAGATTCCGCGTTTTCCCTGAAACTGCTCCAGGCCTGTTTGTCGGAGAGCCTCCACTGTTGCAAAGGCGTTCCCTACTGAAAACACGCGCATCGGTCGTGGTTGCGCTCGCACCAGTGCCAAACGCTGGGACCGCTTCATATAACGGTTCTTAAAAGGTATCTTCATGCAGTGGAGGCACTGTAATCCAACACAGCTGAGCGACGCCACATCTCTGCAGCTAAAAAAGCTAAAAACCGTATCGCACAGCAGAGTCAAGCTGGAAAGAGCTGGAGGCGCATTGCAAATGCAATAATATACAACCAAACCGCAGCTTCCATGACGTACCAAGGTAGCTTGCGCTACTCGCCACTTCCGTAATGTTGATGTGCTTCGCACCAGCAGGGATCGCCACGACCACGTGATAGTCATGCGTCAGATGCTCAGTCCGATACAATCCTGGAAAAGGGCACGATCCGTTAGATAACTTAGAAAGGGACTTAGTAGCGACGGTAGGCTTAAGGCTAAAAACTCCGCAAACCGTCAATAAAACATTGCTAAGCCGAAATCATTCTTTCGTGTCCAAAAAGTCGAATATTGAGCTTGGAATTGCATTTTGCATGCTTGAAAAGGCACCTGAGTAGATAAAATTGCTGAATATATCCTAAGATTTCGGCACGCACCACAAACGAATTAGTTTCAGGGAAACGCACACGTACGAAAAAGAAATGAGATCACCTTCTCGTTAGTCAACTTAGCAACAGGCCAACTGGGAACTTATGCAGCAATAAGACGCACAAACTCGTACTAACTGGGAAGTGACAGGGAAAAGGCGAAACAGGAACACAAGTAATAAGCAAAACAATCAGCGTGTATCCCGCAGAGAAAAGCGCGCTGCACTCTGCAAAACTTTTGGTTGCGCCATTGCCAAACGAATGTGCACGTAACAAACAAAAATGTCAATTACTATAACAAAAATAGCGCCAGGTCGGTGAATGCAAAACAGCAATCGCTGAACTCACCACTGACGTACTCGCAGGACTCGCCGTTGCCGCCACACTTCCCGCACTTGTCCATTTTTTGTCCTGATCCTATCACGAAATCGCATCCCATTTCCTGTAACGCAACGAAGACCATGGTCGCAAACTGAGCAGGAGAAAACATTGGTCGTGCATCTCGTAAGTTTAGTGAGACTGAACCGAAAGTTTGTGGAACGACCGATCCGGCGACCGTGTTTCTGGAAAAGTTTCACCACGCTGGCCAAGGTTACGCAATTCGCTAAGGGCGCATTAGTCAAGCGGAACAGCCGCACGATGTTTTTTCCAAAGTTGATCTGCGATGGGCAACGAATGACAGCAAAGTTCACGGTCGACGACACTGGTCCCTGCGTTGACAATCGCCGAATCGTTCGGTCGGAAGCTGCAGGTCACGCACGAGATCTCTCGCAAGGCAGCGAATAACGAGGTCGCGAGCTTTTTCGACTGGCATTTCGATTATCGTGTGACCAACCGAAATTTGACCGCCAGTCCCCGGGACGCCCGCCGCGCCGAGCGCACAACAGCATTCCGGATATGAATCAATCGGTCGTGCTTGAACTCGCTGCAGCTCGTTTCGACTTCCATCGCAGCGACGGCATCGCGGCGGCGACCGGATTTGCACAGAGGAAAACTCAACGCAAAAAAATATTTCAGAAGAAAAGGCAGCAGAAGAAAAAACCGCCTTCGCTGTCAATCAACCGTTGGCAAAGTGCTCCTGAGACAAACTCACTGTTCGCTGCGCTGCTGAATTCACATTCACGTATCGAACATCAGTGACGTGATTGAATATTCACTTGAACAATGAAGCAGAGGGAGAGCTTTGCGACCAGCAAATTCTCACCACAAAGCAATGCCGATATTCTATCCTGGGAACAAACAGACTAAACAGAACCATTACTTCATCGCAGTTTCACATTAAGCGCAAAGCAATGCACTGTTATGTTTATTCCTTTTTAGGAAAACTGCCGTGCTTTGGCTAACCGGCGTCGAGCAAGCAATGCCTGCAGATTCATGCCCTTTAGATAGGGAAAAATTTCCATGCACTCAGACCAGCTTGAACCGCCAGCGGGCCTATCCCGCGAAACGAAAATCACATTGACATATTCTTTTCGAGCTCACTTAAATGCCACAAGGCGTGGGAAGGCAGCAGTAAAATACAGTAAGTCCTCGCAAAACAAAAACTGTGGATGGCTCTGCATAACTTGAGAAAACTCCCTTCTCGCAGAGAAAACTTCCTTAGCAGTCCGGCATTTGTCAAGTAATGTTCGAGGCGGACAAACCAAGAGCCGAAGAACAACAATAAATGCTTTCAAGCGAGGACAGCAGCACAAACACGTAGCTTGGACAAATAGAGTCCACGATGTTCATTGGTCCTATTTTGCGCCGCGACACTGAATGGGTTTCACCGCAAACAAGTTTCGTGAGGTTGGACAAAGTAAATATCAGCGGTTCCGTTCGGGATCTGTGTCTCCACCGACAATAACAATCCAGTCACGTCCTCCGGTAAATTCAGTTATTCGGCTCGTTACTTCCCAACCGGTACCGCGTGGCACACAGGTGCGCCGCAAACTTTTCAAAATCGAGAACGATTGAGTTGGAACTATTGCGTGCGTCCAGTGCGTGGCTGCGTTTCCACTGATTACGTTTCAGTCATTGGATTCGGTGTGCCGCGTGAAGAAAGCTGAGCTGCAACGTGCGCCGCGGCCGAAAAGAGGTCGGCGACCACTGAACGTGCATCGGTTAAGCGTTAAGGGGTGATAAAATCGTCCGTCAGTCGCTTGTATAAGGCTTTCTGATTCCTTTCACATCAAGATTTTCTGGAACACAAGTCTGCGCTACAGCACTAGCTCGATTGCGAGGTCATTCGGTCACAGCCAACGACCGATTCCAGCGGAAGCCATGGCGATAAAGAGGAGCGGAGATCGGTTACTGAGTAAGCGATGCGATTGTAACATTGTTTGCGCAAAATCCTCCAGCAAATAAGATAACGAAGCATAGCTGCACATCGACTATTCCCCAAATGAACATTTTCCATTTACGACGCTTTTGACCTTTGGCCCCCCGGGACCTCTGGGACGATTGCGTGGGCGATTTTGTTCCAGCTACTTCCGACGCATCATAATTCGGACGCCACTCTTACGCAGCGTCCACCAGTCAGAACTAGCATTTGTCGTGTGACGTCAGAATGAAGTGCTCAAAACGAGAAAAATAGCCTACTTGGAGGGGTAGCTTCAGTTTACACAGTGTAAAGTATTTGCTAGCAAGGTGGCTTCTAGATATAGCTTTTGTTTACAACCGGATCGTCGACGGCGTTCCCGCTTAGTCACTTTCAGCCCTCCTCGGCAAAGGATGATTCCCACTTACTAATTTGGGCACTCGGGCAAGCTGTTGGCTGTCGACACAATATCAAAACTACGAACCGGACCGAGCGCGATCATGCAAAACAAACTTCGCCTAAAACGCACAATAAACGCACCCTTTAAAAAGAACAGTCGCATTGTCGAGGTAATCCTCCGCCCGTAACCAAGCCCGGCTTTGGTCGACTTGACATTCTCGAGTGGAATTATATTAAATCACCACGAAAAGTTGAGCCGCACCGGATTCGGACTTCGCGCATGGTCTGTTCCGCGACGAACGCACGCAGTTCTGCCAAAGCACGCGCGCGAACAGCGGGCGCGGGTTGTAAGGGAGCGTCTCCCGCAGCCCTATTATGATGCGCTGCACAGAGGAATGCGCCGATGCAAAAGGTCTCCCATGTCTTGGCGGCGACGATCGTTTCCATGTGGTACTGAGCGTGCGTCTTCAACGAAATACAAGATGGTTTGCTACGATAGTGCCTTTGGATAGAGTGAGTGCGTCCGTCCTGTTGTGATATTTGTTGTCAAAATTCGTCCCCGAATCGCGAACCGACATTGCAGCGGCTCGGGACCATAACGTTGGTCACATTCCACGGCTCAAGTTCTCCTCTGCACGAGCGCACCTCAAAATGCTTGTTTGAACAATTAAAGATTTCTCACTTGGTATCTGGGAAATAAAGGCTAATGGAGGAGTGCGCTGAGAAGAATCAGCTGCATCTGTCGATAGTTCAGCGATATAACTGGCTTGTTTGGTTTCAGCATCAACATAGATGGTCACGGTGTTTTCAAGTGTATATTTCTAGGTTGGCCTACATGGTGCTTTAGCCACCCGTCATCTAGTTCCACTGCGCCACGCTCAAACAAATCGGCAATAGGTTTTGGGAAACTAGAGGGCTCAACACTTGACGGCCATACACTTTTTCGCAGAAACAGTTGCGGCAGTTACTTCCTCCGTTAGCAAGCCGCAGTACAAGCTATCGACTGTTTCGCGTCAGTAAAAGGTTTTCAACAAGATCACAATCGCTCGTAATCGCACGTGGGCGAATCAAATTCGTTTCTATACTTGAGTCTGCAGCGTTGCTCGTGGGAGTGACGACGTTGTACAGTACTTCTGGAAGGTTTTGCGAAAATGGCCGTCAGTAACTTCGGTTGAAAAAATATGAAGTGCCAAAGTTAGTGCGTAGGTTTTGTGCAGTGGTGTAACCGACGAGGGGTGCAGAGAGGCGAATCTCCACTCCTGGCAAGCATATTATAAAAACCGGTCCCCTCTTAGCTTATACTTCGGTTTTAGTATTCTTTTGCTTTTGAGTAGGCAGTTGTTTTTTGTGTTTTTTGGAGTACTGTATATTACCGTGATTTAGGGTTTTAGTACAGCCATCCACATCCGGATTCACCATCATTTCTGATGTTTTTTTCTGAGTTTTAGTTGGTGGGCCCCTTACAATGGCCAGTGAACCACTTTCAGCTAAGTTTCCCCCGTGGCTCAAACCTCTAGTTACGCCACTGATTTACTGGCTAACTTAAACGCCATGAGGTGACATGCTAGGGTGGTATGTTGATAGTCTAGTGGGCGGCAACCTCGTTAGGGTTTTCGCAAACTTCTCGAGTGTTTGGTTACAGCTGCAAACGTGACGTATCGGTGCAACGCCGGTTCGAAACCTCCCAATTAACGCCAACTGCCAATAAAAACATTAAGAGCTATAAACCACGCTTTGAACGGCAGCTAAATAGCTGCGAGAGCTTGATGGGCTTCAGAACTACATGCTCATCTTTTGAAAAGCACTTTACTCGACACGTCAACTGTTCAGGGCCAAATAATGTGATTTGTTTTTAAGGGTCCAAGCAAACCCCACAAACAAATTTGAGACCGTTGCCAAACAACGCTAATGTTGTACTGCCCCGGCCCACCTGAGTACAGACAATTAACCGGGAAATGTTATGTTTGATTCATGCTATGTGACCTACTTGTGCGCAGTATATGATACACGTGTGGCTGACCCCTATGAAGATGATCGCTTTAATAAAATTCCAAAGCAGGCCCTGGCAACGGTTGAGGCCAGCCCTAAAATGCATGCTCACGTTTCAAAACCCAAACGAGGTAGTAAAAATGAACGACGCAACCAACTTCAAATCGACATCCAAATGCTTCAGCATTGGCCACCTTTTAACAAAAACTTGTGAATGGACAGCATTGCAACTCTTTGGCATTAAAAATCGGGTCGATATTTACAAAGCGAGAAAACGCCGATTAGCTCAGCTTAGTGGTGTTAAATATTGGGGGAAATGGGTATGCGACACAGTGATATAGAAAATCAACAAACGACCGGCTTCAATAAGCGTAATCCCGATGCTTTAATAGTGGCTTTCGTTTTCTCAGGAAAACTTGCCACAAATCGTGAGCCATACTATTGAAGCTTTTGCTTACGAAAAACACCAGATCAGCATTGTATTGCAGGGTCTAATTGAAGTCGTAACATTTGAAACAAAACCGACAAAAAAGGTTGATTCTTATTGAGCAGACGGGTGTTTCTGTTCGCTACATGATTTGGCTATTTGGTGCGCCAACTCCAATCGTGAACGTCAAGGTTCATTTAAAATCACGGCAAACGGCGCAACTTTAAAAATCCACAGACAGCAAGCGGCGCGATTGACGCAAGCATGACTCTTTGAGGAGGCTTTCCCGCAGTTCGCGAGACGTCTGAAGGCTGTAATTCAAGTGCTTGCAATGGACTTCGCAGTAATCTTCACCTTGATCTTGCGTCATACTGATTAAAAGTAAGCCCATCACTGGACGTAGTGGTTGTTCCAACGTGGCCGAGAGACCAAACTTTTGTTCACTCACATAGGGCCAAAGACCAACAATGCGGCCTGTTTACTGCCGGGCCAATGCTCGAAGGCTATGAACTGGTGATGTTCCGATTTCCTAGTCACCGTCCGTGATCTTTAAATTTGCGGCAAGTAAGTCGATCGCGGGCTCGGACTGCAGAAATCAGAAGCTCCCGACAACACAACCAACACCACATCAAATCTTTTTCGATCTCACATGCTCACAGAGGAATCGACCGCCGGCTTGTGCGTGTTGATTTTGTCTCTAAAAGCTCGGAGCCGTTTCTTCCCAATAAGCGTGGGCCAGAAAGACGAAAGATGTTAGCGATATTGCTGGTTGACGAAGCACCTGAAATTTGTGCTTTTCAACCCGAACGTAGCCATAGAAAACTTTTCGACTTTGTTTCCTGTTTCCACTTTCCACTCACATAAAACACAAACGAGAAAACGGAGAACGTACGGGAAAAAATCAATGGCGCACCTACTAACATCATACGCATCACTAAACCTTCTGGAAAGAGTTACAAATTCTGAGAAGAGAGGTTTATTGGATACAAGCAATAAGTCACAATTTACGAAGTGAGTGCGACGATGTAGCAAGGTTGGCAGCAAATGATATTTTCCAGTTCAAGCCTTAATAAATCTGCTCGTTAAGTGGAGCAATTTGCGTTTGTCTGGGACAGCCTGATGATGCAAGTTAAGTCAGGCGTAAACTACAATAGGCAGACACTCGCAACTAAGTTGCACTTCATCGTTCCATTGCATGTTGCATGACTGCCACGGATAGAAAGCAGATAAGACTTGCTGAAATCCATATCGTCTGACAATAAAACCCCGTTTTCACCAACGGCAAAAACTGATGATGGAAATAAATAGCAAGACCATTCTACGCTAAATTATTAAGAATTCAGGACCGGCAAAACCAACCGACAGTATCCATGAGGAGAGCTAGAGAGCTAGGCAGCTATGGCAGAATCGCGAAGTGTTCCATTATGGAACATAATGCAGCGGCTTTAGATCCCTGCTGAAACAAAAGCGTCGCGAACAAACTTGAATATGAACTGAGGTCAACACACTGTTCCGAACAAACCTGCCACTTGAAACAAAAGGCATTGTTTCGTCACACGAGACCAACGAACGGCGTAAGCGCAAACCTGTCAACAAACGGAAAACCTTGGAAGTCAACGACCAAGCTTTGCACTGGCGTCGATTCATTTCAGTTGTTGTTTTTTATTTTCCTTTCCAAAATTTTGCCACTCACTCGGTGACAAAAGCTGCGTGTATATGAAAATTAAAAATAATGATAATTTACTATACATGCGTGGGAAGTGTCTAACACAGATAGTCCAAATCATCGTATCTCCTAGTCTAGTCTATTGCAAAGTAATCGAATAAAAGAGACATTAAGCGTAATTGTTGAAACCACGAGTTAGTGCAGACTTTCTGTTTCCCTGAAGATAGCGCAGTACAACTTCAGCTTGACACCCTGTCTGGAAAAAATTCTACAGGCGCTCATGTATACAAGAGATGATTCAGATCGAGCATCGGACTATTGGTATCGATGCATACAACACCATGGCATACAAGGACAACAAACAAACTTTAGCCTTGCGGCAAGCTTCTGAGGAATCTGCCTGCTTTCTGCTTTCATTCTTCTGCGACGATTAAAACTAGCAAGTGTGTCTATTTTTCATAGTTATAGGCCACAAAGATGGCGGCAAGTAAATCGGGTCACAGTTCATTGACGGGGAAAATAGTTTTGCGTTTTCCAATGCATCATCAGTCCTGTAAATGTACAGTAAGACAAATCTTACAGGCGAAATTGTAATCGTACAGCTTGAAGAAAATCGACAGCGCGTATCGCAGGCCGCAAATCCGGAGGTTGCACCAACACTAAAACAACGCCGCAAAAAGGAATGGCGGCCGGAACAAAGCACCCACCAATCAAAACCTAACACGCAAAGTCTCCTCTCATTTAAAATGTTTCACCCAAATCCCCAAAGTGACAGGTTTAGGCAAGAATGTAACTCCGGTAGCAACATTTGGTTGATCTTCCAGACGCTTTGAACTTCACCGCGCGGAAAACAAAGATGCTAAGGTCGGCAGAAGATGTTGGTGTTTTTGGCCATTTTTCTTCTTGGTTCAACGAACACACCCTCGCAGACACCAAACGAGCGCCACCCGAACTTGAGCTGAATTTTTATCTTTTTGCACCTGTCCGAAAACCACGCGCATATGTAGTTGCTGCAACGCTTGTCACGGTTTTTGCATCTTTACTACAGTGTCGTGCCCTCCCCCCCGATAAACATGAGGACTGAACTGATACAGGATAAGGTTAACGTTCTGACAGTTTCTTGGTGAGGCCATGTTAATGGGTATGGCGATTTAAAAATATTCCGTCAAGGTGTAATTCCTTTACCGGAACCTAATACAGAACGCGTGATTTTACCAGCTGTTGCCAATACAGCTATCGAAATTATTTTTGCAAAGCACAGTCCAGCAACAATTATATCAAAAAAGAGATTTTTCTTACAATGTCAAACAATCTACCGCGGGTTGTTGCTTTCCTATAACCGATTTGTCGATGTCGAAGTTTTGTGGGGTGCAGGAAAGGAAAGTTCAGGCCCTTTATCAACTGAAAGCCTACCCAATAAACCACTCACGTGTTCGTTACGTATCTTGACGTTTTGTCGAGGTGTAGCTTTTCATGTGATTGTTTGTTTTCGCAGTATTGCTTACGCTCTTTGGGAAAGCAGACTTTGAAGCCTTAACAACACTGATCTCTTAACACGAACCCTGACTTTTACTTGGGTTTTAAGCGGAGGCTTTCAGTGGAATTCACGAACGATCCCCGCTTCAACATTGCACGAGTCATAAGATACATTAGAACAAACAAACCTAAACTGATCAAATTTACGCTGATGTTGTGCACAACCCAATCACCTACATTCGGGAAACTTCTTATACTACGTGGGGTCCCATTTGAGAACCGCAGGTATATCGAAAGCGGTTGGAAGGTGGAAACCAGTTTTTTGCAAAGGAGGCCAGACAGAGGTGAAGGAAAACACGTTGTGCGTGGAGTGAGTCTGCGCCAATTACTGGGTGGCAATAAATCAGAAGCCCGGGATCGTAACCGTTACTTAATCCTCGCTGCACCCCCGGACCAATCGGGAGTCTGTCAACGGAGTCTGCATCAGATAACGATAAAAGCGCCCGAGGGACTCTGCGCAACTATACATCTGGGTTGAAGCAGGAATCGTCAATCGCCAAACTGAGAGACACGTGGTTGGAAATTCTGTTCAGTGCTGAGACAACGACAGGGCTTTTCGCAGCCGTTCAGAAGCTTGTGCAAGATGACACGGATTGTCGCGCCCTGCTGAACGACCTGAACCGCCCGTAATCGGTTTTTGTTGTGGACCAGCAACGAGGTACCCACCGTCTACCGCGCTAGCGTTAATTGGATTGGCTGCGAACAGACGGCCCATCACTGAGGAAACACTTGAAGGTATGTCTAAGTTGTTGAGCATTCTGTGGAGTGCGGCGTTTTCTAGACAACCCAAATAGCAAGCATCATCCTAAAAGCAAATAAAAATGACCTTCAACGGAAGCTCGCCCTGTTGCAGCTTGAGTATGACTTAGCATTCTTCCATCGAAAAAAAGAGTAAAATCGGTTTGTTTTTGTGCTGGACGTTAAGAAAAGATTGAAAACGTGCAATTCAAAAAATAGGACGCCTTTTCACAAAATGTCTTCACCTGCATTCAAAGAATAGGAGAGGTGCTGACCTTTCCAAAAGCTTGTAACGAAATTTGATCTTCATGAAGAAAACAACTTCGAAAAATGCAAAACCCGCAAAGAAGAGCAGGAGCTTGTTGCGTGTGACGATATTACACAATGCTCAAAGCAATCTCATATTTCATCGAACAGCAATTTCAGTACATTACTAACTACACCCATCTTTAACTGTAAGCTAGTCCAGAAAATGACTCAAGAAGTGGCCAGATATTATTCGCGGCTATTCTTTCCTTAAAACCCTTGGGAAAGTTCCGGTAGATCAGCTATACGCAATCGAAACATGTGCCGAAAAAGTGGTCATCAAGGACTGTCTGGTGTTCATTTCAGAGGAACGGCCGATTTCGCGGCATCTCCTAGGCGCGTGGCGACGGGAAAGTACACAGATTTACAGGTTGTTCAACAAGCAGCAGTCTCTCGGAGTTGGTGCGTTGCATGTGTCATTACTACAGTTCTGACGCCGGCAGCTGGTTTAACAATATGTCGCGCGTGCCCTATCAAGCACTGGGATTCCGCTGCTGGGCGTAGGTGAGCATCGAGTTAGTCACTCTCTTTACTGCTGCTGGTGTGATGGTTCTCTTCATACAGCGGTCTGAAACAGCGGAAAACGTTGCGTCGAGTCATATCTGCATGAAATATGACTTACAATAGAGAAAAGTTGACGATAAACCGCACATCTGCTGTTTCCTTATCGTTCCAGGGTGGTCTCAAATGTCAACTCACGTCACGGTAGCGATGAGCACAGCAACTTCCCTGGTTGAGCTGACTCACGATCCGCCTCAGCAAGCCGTGTAACTCCGAAATGACGCTGATTTTTCTTTTTAATACCTGCTACGCCGACAACGCATTGCATAGGTGTTTTCTGTTTTCGAGATTATTTGTTCAAACTTTATGGTGAACCACTGTTGATGTCTGCTTTATAAGATGAAATAACAGTGCAATCAGGTTGGCCAAGGTGGAAACCACACATAACGTTCCAATGGAACAACCACAAAACGTTACAGACGTTCGCATTTGGGAACGCCCTTTCTTAAGCCGCAAAACGCTTTGCCATGTTTTCTTACCAAATATTCACAACATTGCCTCGAACCTTTGAGGTTGGCGACACTAGCTGACCTTAAACCTTTTCGCGGGCTCAGCGCACAAATCCTCAACAACAAACGCCACAGCGACTTCACTGCTTGCATGCTGGTAATTCGACAATTTCGAATGTCAACGTGTTATAAAGCGACCGATCAGGCTAAGCTCTCGTATCGCTAGTCAGCAACGGAGATGAAGTTCGCGCATGTAAACAGACCACAAACTGCGGTTCGCATCCCCGGCGGAATGCACGTATTACATGACCCAAATAGGCGAAGCAGTTTTTAAGACCCCGTCCTTTTGGCAACGCGACAACCAGTCGGTTTCCTGCTGTTTGAAAACCGGAAGCAAAATCATCTCCTGCTCATTACAAGAAAGCGATTTGCGGTCGGATGACGGAAATTTAAGAGCCGGACATTTCTTCCGCCCTCTTCGGCGGAGACGTTTGCTTGTTGGTGATTTTGCACCAATGCTAAGGAGCCGAGTAAACCACTGCTTATTACAGCTTGCGTGTCAAGCATTAATGGCTCTTCGTTGCGCTCTGCATTAAGCTTCGTTAACGAGCAACCTGTTCTGACTGAGTCTGTTCTAAATCCAACGTTTACCTTCACGAAGAGCACGCCATTCTCGTGCCACCGCTTGCGCGATTGTGTTTTTCGATTCATTCGACTTGCACGCATCTGCTTCGCACCTTGAGTGCTACATAGCGGGGACACCCCGAATACGCGGATTGTCCTACGGTAAAACCTTTGTAATGATTTTTGACCGACCGCAAATCAGTAACACCACCGAAAGTGACCTTTCCCTGATTCCAATCCATCAATGCGAAGCATACTGCATCAAATACAGTTTGCGAAGTTTTTGCTCGAACTTTATACTAACTGCGACACGTGTTCGACCTATTCACAAGTAAGCCATCTTTCTGTGCAGGCAGAACGTTGAGGTTGTGGCCGCGGAAGCACACTTGGTTGGAAGGTTTTTCAAAAATTTATGGTTCATGTTTGTTTTGATCTTCGCTTTCTGAGGTTGCCGGAATTCTCCTGGCGAAAGGGTCTTACCAAACTCATGTAAGCTTTTCAGCAAAGCAAGGCAACCGGCACGTGTATGGGTGGTAAACAGTAATCACTTGGGAAATCTCTCTCCATTCAAACACCCCCTGCAGCTTTGCCTGGTACCGGCGCGCAGGACACGAGACTCGGAACTTCGGACTCTCGGGAGGGTGCGGGGTCCCAGACAACTTCTCTTGACGCATCGTTTGATTTCGTTGTTATTGTTGGCAGTGTGAAAGGGGATCGATATCGACGAACAGTGTTGGCAAAAATAACTGTAATAATTGTGTTCATCGCACTGCCCACCATACGATGTTGGCCGAACAGTCTTTTCAGCGGGTAATGCGGAGTTTCAACGTCCTGTGTGGCAAACATGACTTGTGAACCAGTGATCGGGCTAAACACTGTGACTTGCAGTTGCATTTGTGTGTTGGCAGCGTTGACACAAGAAGGGTGCCAAATGCTAACTCACGGCGTTCAATATTGATCTTTAGGAGGTTAATGCAGTACCATGATCTGCCGATTCTTGGCTGTTTATCTGCAGGTGACATTCTTTAAAACTCATAGCAGTGTGTTCGTTTTCAACCCATCTTGCTGTTTTTGAAGCCGCCTGATATATAAAGCCAAGTTTCACCTCGTAACAAGCCTACAAAACCTAGAAGCAATACGAAAATGACTGCGGCTAACGTGAACAACACCTTGCCACCAACCTTCTCAGGGAACACTTATGACTAGTCGCGTACCTGCCCGAAGACATTACTGAGCAACAACGTAAATTAAACTTTGGAGCTAATAACGCAGCGCCTTCGCGCTTGTGTGTCGGGTTCGCGACTTCAAACGCGCTTTATCATATCGCGGTCATCGCGAGTCAAATATCACTAACAGTTGGCAAAATCCTTTATCGTGTTCATAAGGCCCGCAAGGCCACCGGAGGAGCCACGATGCGGTAGTTACCAATGACGGTACACAAGCAAAAAGTAATAACACACACACACACAGGGTTTGCGCGGCGGAACACGGAGGATAGGGCTGGTCAGGACGCATCACTATTTTTAAGGGGTGTCGTAGATTCAAGGTACACATCGACTATGTGGCTGGATTTTTACTTTTTCGTTATGAAGTACATCATCTTCCAAATTTTACTGAGTGTCTGACCGTGTCGATAATGCAAGCTTATCCCGACACAAACGTCTCTGTGACACAACAACGAGCGGTCCACGTGAAGTACAGAAGCTCAGCATGGTCGAGTGTGCGTAGTAAAACTTTAAAACGTTGCGTAGTTCCCAATGCATATTACTCACACAAGAGGTTGGCGTGGATATGGCAACAGACATTGCTTGAAAATTACCGGTTCTCGCGAAACGAGGCCACCGCTGCGCTACACGCACACTTTTCATGAGATCCCGCTGTAACGGTTCTTGCTGGAGTGACAAGAAAGCAACTTGAAATCCCAAAGTGCACTGGCAATGAAACAAATGTAATCCACAACTGGATCGAAAATGAATCACGAAATTGGCTTGAGAAAGAAGTGAAAGCATACAACGAAATTCTTAAAAAAAAGATCGTTCGAAGACCACCGCCTGTAGGATGCACCATGTGACTACACTGCCCCACTAAATGCGTGATTAAGGTTCAACCGCAGTTACCTAAAAGTATTTTTTCGTATGATGATTTGTTCGCCACCAGTAACCAGAAAACTTGCTGTATTTTAAGCATGTGCTATGCAGTTTGCCCTTCACGCATTAGTCCGTGCCACGGCAGCACGTTATGCGATTGAAATTTCACGGCGGTTTCCACCCAATAAGGTACGCCTTTCCCGACATTCTGCTTGTCTAACCGCAGTGCTCACCCGACGCCAAGCACGGTTTTGAGCACATACTTTCGGGCAGCTGCAGGATTAGGCGCACGCCGCAGTCAAGCCAGAATTTGGCAGATTTTTGCAAAGAGACGACGACGAAACTGCTTACCATTGGACTTTTGCATTTTGCATGCTGGTAGTTAATTGACTTGGAAGTAGCGCGGAGTTAAAAATCCTACGTATTTTAAATAACTCCTCTGACCGTTGCAAACGTGGTGACTTGCATAGCTTTCTCTTCGATGCCTGATCTTATCTGCAAATGTTTCGGGAAAAATACGGTTGACTACACAGATAAGTCAGTGGTAAACGAGCAATTTTCAAACTAAGGTGGATAAAATACGCTTTTCTGTAACAAACTAAGGAAACTATCTGTCAATTATAGTAGCGCCAACCAAGTGTTTGCACCTTTATCGCTTAACCCAGTGAGTTCACGACCCACGCCGTAGCCACACGCATCGAAACAGGTGGAACAAGACCAATAACAGCATAAATTACAGGGAAGTGTTGCCCACAGTCAAAAGCGAGGCTGGTTACCCCCGGCCGCTGAATGCAGGATGAGATTTATCGGTTTCCGCCGAACATGACAACATCTGCAGCAGACACAACTGTCGTTCCGCTGATTTCACTTGTCCCGAAGTGATGGGTGCCCCCGAAGAATTAAGCCTGCGCGCATGCAGACCGGCTGAAGCCTTCGCACCAACTAAAATATTTGGAAAAATAAAAATTTTAACAAGAAAACAAAAATTTCAGCCACCTTTGGAGAACAATTCTACGCCTTCTATACGAAAGCTGATTTGGTTGGTCATTTGATACCAAATGTATTCTGCGGGTACGACACACTAATCTGCGGTTACGACACAAAAGTATGCGTTTACGACACGATCGGAAAAGTTTACACCGTTCAACTGAACAAGGGACTCTTTTTAAGTTAAAAATCAACTCGGTAAAAAAAACACGAAGTTCATATAGGGACACCGCGCTTATTGGGCATTGAAGTGGTTTGCTGGTCTTCGATTATTATTCATGGAAGTATTGCTGATTGAACTAAGAGCGACCGATCTTTATCGTTGCGGGCGTGTCCCAATGGCCTGTACGCTGTCACCAACATCAACGTAATTCTGCCAAAACCACAGAACGAACAAGATGACGATAAGCTTCGTCAAATCATCGCCCCACCAGGTTTTCGTTGATTCAACGCATGTAATGGTAAAAATACCGGTGTTGGAAATCGAAAGGAACTCTCTGGAATCCATCAAGATTGAACGCAACCCGCCGACGAAGGTTTTAATACGGCAGCCCTTGTCGCGCGCGATGCCGCCACCCGGTGGAAGGCTGGTGTTCTCCGCACCCGGTCTGCGCCTGACCGCTCCCCGCGGCTTTTGCTCGATTGGCGGAAACGAGCGCTGATTGCACGTTAATCAAGTTTAGCGGCGATCAACGAC
>Ga0210059_1003573_pt1 | contig 24937 bp, 21 predicted proteins | sample Ectturendosymbi2_FD_188042 | JGI IMG/M metagenome (GOLD analysis project Ga0210059, IMG submission 188042) | Ecteinascidia turbinata endosymbiont from Florida, USA - Sample 2 (SPAdes) (version 2) | ecosystem: Host-associated > Tunicates > Ascidians > Unclassified | place: Key West, Florida...
TTGACTTTTCACTGTACAACTTATTGCTTTGAACAGGATGGAGTTGTTTCGCTAGCGCCATCTCGGGAGTTTCAGGAACAGGAGTTGCTCCTTTTCCTTTGTTTGCTTCATAAGCTTCCTTGTATTTTACCTGGTAGTCCACAACATAAGATGAAAATTGTTTGGTGCTGGTTGATTAATTGAATAATTTTGCTGTGTCCCAGTGCAAACTGGTCAGAAGGTAAAAAAATAAAGCTAAAAGATTATTCCCTTGAAGATCAAACACGTTGATAACACAAACTCAGTTTAGTGAAAACACTTGAATAAAAGTAAATCATAAATTAAATGAAACAACTCACATCAGAGCACACATTCGCAACTTGTTTCATTTCTTTGTAGCTCTCTGTATCAGTTGGTTTGAACTCGTTCTTGGCTTTTGTCTGTTCAAACTCCTGCTTGTAAATTGCCTGCAGGCAACAGAAAAATTCAAGATAAAATCATTTCCAACTGTTGCACCAAACATGAAAATATACTTCGAGCGTAGACAAGACGACAAAGACGAAAATGGGTTTTAAGTGCTGTAACTTAATTTCATGTGCAGAACAAAGCGAAAGCTTTGGCGACATTTCTGTCAAACTGGTAACAACGAATTCACTGTAGCATTCATCAAGGACAGACAAAAGCACTTACGTTTGTTTCTAAATCGATTTTGTAAATATTTTTGTTAGTTCGTAAGTGCGGGAATGAAAAACGTGTTTGGCAAAAATGCAATCTTTCTGGACTATGGTATTTTACTTTGAGTTGCACAGCCACGCGAAGCAACACTTGCAAGGACAAGGCAAATACTATAGCAATCAAAATAAGACCTACCTGCGCGCATCAGGTCTTAGAAAATATTAACATGGAGGATACAGAAGTTGCAAGATAATGAGTCAGTTTGTAGGCGAAAGGACACAATATTAATAAACGCAGCTGAAAGGTCACTATGGCATTTGTTACTTTAGAAAATAATGCGAAATTATTCACATTTAATCGATTTTTATAATGAAAATCCAGAATTTGGTTGATTTCCAAATATATTCATCTTAGTTTTAGCTCGAGATTACATAATGCCTAATCCCTTATCACTGCTTACGTCACTCTGTACTTTCTTGACGTCAGCATGAGCTTCATATTCAGGAGTGATGTGGACTGGATAATAAACCAACTGCTTGTCATAATCCCAGTCTTCTCTGTAGTTTTTCTGTATCAAAGGTGAGCATTAATGTAAACAGGTTTAAAGGCAAAGTCATGGCATAAACGCAGAAATACAAGTCATCACAAAAGAGATATTTAAATGTGTACAACTCACATCAGATATGAGTTCAGCAGCTTTGATTCCTCTTTGAACAACAGGATGATCAGAACTGTCCATTGTTTGGAATCCTCTGTAGTTATCAATTGTTTCTTTGCGTTGCTTCTGATATTCAATCTGTAGAAATGTAAAAGTGGCCTTTAAGATGAAGTTTATATGCCTAACCTTTAGAGTTATCTGTCTCATTAAAATACGCACGTTTCTGAAAGTCGTCAGCGCAACTTTTTCAACAAAGTAAAAACTGACGCATTGACCTTTGTACAACGTTAGTGGTAGAATATTGGAAGATAATTTGAAATCGATTAATAAACCACGAAGCGAAGCTTAAAACATTGAAGTCACCGCCACTGGGCAACTGTATTTTTCAAAAATGTTCAGGTGACAACTAGTTCCAATCTTTCAAGTGAATCTGAAAACCAAAACCTAAAGCGTAATTTTCTGAAGACTGTGGGATATGGTCTAATACACGGGTTGCTTGTGCATAGTGATCCAAAGAAAAGGCTATCAAGCTTTCGAAGCTCCTGTAGAGATTAAAGTAATGAAAGTAGTGATTAAAGCCTGGTCCGATCTATCAATTCGACCTAAACCCAAAGAGTCAACTCCCAAAAAATAAAAAAACAGTTTTTCAAAAAATAAAAGATAAGATTTGCGAACTAACAAATATATCTGTACAAAATGAAGCAAAATCCTATTTGACGCGAAAGCTGGGCTTGAACGTTAAGACTGGTAATGACAAATGTTGGTTTACACATAACCCTAATGCTGTCTGACAGTGGATCTGCATACACAGACAGCAGGGTTAAGCATGGACCAGAGTATGGGCCTGACTGAACAAGCGACCAGGACTGACGCTAATTTCCAGAACCAGCCTGGAGAGACAATTTAAAAAAATGTGAGACTCGGTGTGATGCGAATTTTCTGACTTGCAAAATCGCTGACTTCACGCCATCTGCGCATGCGCAGAGTGATATTCCAGGTCATGCATTTCGCAAGCGGTGGTTTTTCAATGAGATACCAAATACACTGATAACTGATGATTAGGGTTTAGGATTATAAAAAGAAAAATATTTGGCGTCTCAGACTAAGTCAAATATTTTTCAGTGGTTAGTTCTTGCCAAACTGTCACTTATTATGAACTATCTGATGTCCAATCAAAAGTTTTTATTTTCGCAATAGACATATTACTCTGAGAAGTGAAATAACTGTCATACAATAAGTAGATCAGAAATTTCGCTTGACAGTGGGACCTGACGGGACTTTAAAAAATTTCATTGAAAAAGGTGTTTTTTCTGCTTTTAGAAATATTTTTAATTGGCGTGGGTTTAAGAGATGAACAGAAAATTCATATCAGATCATCAGAGATCTTCACAGTTTAAAGCATCATGATGTGTTTGCACTATTCAGTTACTTTGCCATTGTATTTTCATTTATTATAATTTCCACTGACAATTGGTTTCCTTATTGTGCGATGGCTCTCAGTATTGCTTCTGTATGAGTCACATGATACGATATTAAACTTAAACTTGAACTTCTCCCCTCTTCAGATACGTTTTTATTGGGGATGGGTTCTGAACGTGATTGTCAGTCAAAATATTTTCGTAAAGATCTCTACTGGCTATATGTATGGCTTGGGCTAGCGCATGTGATGAAGCACAAATTGATAGGGTGGGCCTAGCGCTAATCTTTGCATTACAAAGAAATATTTCATCAAAAAGACAAGAGTTAGTTCGCGAGGCCATTACATAATTTTTGGCGTCATTCTGCCCCACTGCTGGATTTCTACATTGGAGTTCTTAGCTTTGTGTTTAAACGATCAGAAAGGTTTGATGATTGACAGCAAACTGTACAGATCGCCCCTTACACTTTTCATCATGGCAATATTTTGTTTCGAACAAAGTTACAAAAGCTTCACCAAGCTTTGATTCTTGTAGGAAACTGGCCTTGGCAGATGTTTCGTTTCACTGCAGAAAACGGTTGTGGGAGTTCCTGTGAAGCAGTTCTGTTCGAACAACTGTGTGTATCAGTGATAAAAAAAGACTGTCAAAGTACTGCAGATGGACTCTTGTAATATATTTAATTAACCTGCTCTCTGCAGTCATTTTACTCTGTTGTTTTAGTCTTTTTGGTCTGAAACATTTGCCAGTGTTGTATTTCTTTGAAAACCATGGATAGTACAGTAGGATAGTTACATCTGATAAAAGATGATGCAGTTTTATTAAAAGGTTTGCTGCAACATACTGTAATTATGTTTAAGCAGCTAAATTCGATCTTCTGGCGATTATTTTATTATTTAGCCGATGTTTCGCCCACCTATTCAAGTGGGCTTCCTCAGGGCAACGTTTTTTAACCACATATCTCCAGAAGAACGAATTTATCTGCTTGATTTGAAACCTGGTGGTAAATGCTACGCAACAACATGAGTAGCAAAAAGAACAGCGTAATTATGTTTGTTTGCCTTGTTTGATTCAATGAAGACTGGGCTTGAACTATGCAAAATAAGCTATCCTGCTATTGTTCCACAGTCGGGGTTGCTGAAAAGCTGCTGTGACTGCTACTAACCAAAGTGAATGAAATTATTTTAGCAGCACGTCACGAACCAGCCTGTATTTGATGGTGCATTTCAGGCAATGACAGTTCCACCCAACAGCTACAAAAATCAAACAGTGAACGTAACTTACATCACTGGCATTCTTCGCTGTTTCTTTGGCTCTGATGAACTCCGGGTAATCAACAGGAATGTTGTGATGATGCATTTCCTTCTCAGCATCTTTCTGATATTCAGTCTGAAATAATATTCCAGTGACTCATGTTCAAGATATTCATTTCTTGTGAAATGCAAAAGTCATTTTCAGTAAAGCCTTACCAATCAGACGCAGGCTGCAAAATCGTTTTTGAAACTATCGGTGCATATTTAAAACAGCGGCTGCTGTGAACAAGCTCACCTCAGAAAAGATATAATTTCTGCAAAACGTTACTATGACGTAAGAAGTACAATATTGAATCATAATCACGATGAAAATTGCTATCTAATTAAGTTGTTGTACTATAAAATTAGACCCAAAGATCGAAACAGTTTTTCTTTCGTTTTGGGTCCAATTGCAACAGAACGCGTAAGACGTTTGCTTGCTAATGAGGCTGTTAGTTTGACAGAGAAGACGATGAGTGCTTGGCCAGCACTAATTTGAAACAGTTTCTCTGCTTATCGAAAGAAATCCTTTCCCAGCAAAGAATCAGACACTAAGATCTTACAGAATATATGTTTCGTCTACGAAGTGGGCATCATCAGTTCTTATTCAAATAGAAACTTCTGCTTTAAACTTCTGTTTCTCTTCTGCTTTACAAAAAATACAGATGGGAGAAGCTGCTGAAACAGCATAAAAATAAATTGAAGTCGTTCACTATAGAAAAATCAAATCCTCACCATGCTGACAAGTCTTCCGACTTTCTTGTGGTGTTGGACTTCCGGATATGCGTTCTCCGGATCGCTCCTACCTTTTCCCAACACGCTTTGCTTGAACTCAGCAACATAAGATGGAGCCGATGATAGTTTCTGAGCGTTGACTGCATGGTCTATCTCTTGGCCATCTGAATATATTGTAGGTATGTATCAATATCAAACCAAGAGCTTATCCCGAGCGAGACTTTGCAACAAAGCACAAAAACAACTTTTGCATCTCCTTCGAAGCTCAGTGAAATGTGTAAACGCTTTTGCTGATTTGAAGAATAAGAATCACACATGACTGTTGTACTCTTTGAGTCTACAGACTTTGAAAAAAGGTGCAAAACCATAGTAAAAAGGGTTTATTCCGCCTAAAGAGTTGTTTCTCAATTACAAAATGTTTAGGTGCACGCTTTTGTTTAGAATTTAAGAGAGCAAGTGTCGTATACCTGTGTAAACCCTGGCGTAGTGTTACCACCAATGATAGGCGTTGCGCGAAAGCATGAAATGCAGCTGCGCAGCTATTGACAGGAACTTGAAAACTGTGCACAAGTTTTGCCAAGATGTTCGTTGGCTTGTGACAGTCAGTGTGACATGTTAATTTGCAACATCGCTTGATAATGTCGAGCTTGGAAAACCTGGTCACCCTCTGCCCACTTCGCCACTCCGAAACCAGTCTGATCTTCATGAAGTGCGTCAGATGAGGTCAGATGAGGTCAGATGAGGTCAGATGAGGTCAGATGAGGTCACCAAACGATCACTCGTGCGAAAAATTACGAAACAAATATTCCACTTTATAACTTTCTCTTATCGAAGACGTTGCAATAATTTTTAGAATTAAGTTTCTTTCCTTGTGTTTTTATCCTTTTTTATGTATTGCGACAATATAACATAATGTTATTATTTTCTTTCATCCCCGGGTTTTGTATGAACTCTTGCCCAGCATTATGTAGGATCAGGTGAATCGACTGAAGTGTACTTGAATATCTGCAAATCCAAATCCTTTTTCAACTACAGTATGCTTCGCGAAAAATGTGTGATAATGCACTTCAGAGCGGATTAGTTCTATTCCCGCCCCTGTCAGGGAAGCGCGAATTAGTTCTTAAGTGTTATGCAACAACGAAGCAACGTGGGTGTGCGCAACAGTCCCTTTATTGTTGAAGATAATAATCTATACACTTCAGTGAATTGTTCGGAATAACTATTGTTCTCAAATTTTTCTCTGCTCACCCTCTGTCTTTATTTTTCTTTGGTGCTTCCTGGGGCTGAAGCGAAGTGAGTTAAAGATAAGAACCCGGGCAGATATTCACATCAATGCATTTGCACTTCAAGTTTTTGTCCCACCACGTCTCCAGAACTTAAAGCGCTCACGTAACCAGAATATTCTGTAGGTGAGAATCATAGGGTGATCCAAAATGCAACGGAATGCATAATCTTTGTGGGCTGCCCTGTAGCAATGTGGTGGTTTTTGGACCCCCTGTGTCCACGGTTTCTGTTTATTTCATCCTGTTTTTGTGGGTTGCTGTACTTGCGCATATATTTTTGGGGTTCACTTTATGTTTATGGGTTTAAATTCTTTTGGGTTAAGTAGCTATTCAAGGTAAACGGTAAATTTTCTGCAGAATGATAGCAAATAAATAAAAGCATTTTCGACGCAGTTTCCAGGATAAGGAGTGCTTACTGAAAATTGTTGGCTTTTAACTAAAATGAAATGCATCAAAATTGAGAACTTATTGGGACATATTTTTAGTAACATCAACTATTTTTACAACTTCATCACGTACCAGGCCCAAGATTGACATTCTTTTGCATTTCCTTTGACTTTTCACTGTACATTTTCTTGCTCTGTAAAGGCTGCACTTTCTTCGCCAACGTCATTTCGTGAGTTTCAGGAATTTCAGTGTGTCCTCTTCCTCTGTTCTTTTCATATTCCTCTTTGTATTTTACCTGAATTTCAGTTTTTTGGAAACAACAGAAATGCATTTGCTTAACATTAACAATGACATCAACTCTAAATTATTATTTATGGCAAATCAAGCTCTTTGTGCGTTTAAAAATAAAAAAGAAAACTTATGTAAGAATATTTTGACGTGAACACTCTGCTGCCACAAAAACAATCAACATCAAAAAGTTTGGTGAACATAAGAAGATAATCTGGCTGAATTTGCGAATGTTGATGATAGAAAATGACTACTCTTGCACAAGTGAAAGTATTACATTCCAAAATTATAGTTTGTGATTAAAACTACAGACACTCACGTCCGATAAAATATCTCCATGACGCTTGAAGTCTTTGTACTGTTCAGTGTCTGTTGGTTTGAACTCGTTTTTCGACTTCTGAGTTTCGAACTCCTTTTTGTATGACGTCTGTCAATGTGGAACAACATGCTCTACTCCGCTCACAGTTGAGCAATTAACACAGGAATTGAGGAAGTATTTATTTTTAACTTGTGCGGTTGCTCAAACCAACAGGCCATAAATTCAATTTATACTCATTGGGTTGCGTCTGCCACCCTATTGTCTACACACAGCCGTTCAACCGAAGTTCTAGATTCATTGCATGTCAAAGTTATTCGTCTTGTTGAGGAATGCGTCGTGAGACCATTCGCCCTAGACGATAAATAGTTTTGTTCATTCATCCAGATATATATGTAAGCAAGCTATGCCATATTTAGTGAATAAAATTTTGTCAGATTATCAACTGACAACTTCTATAACCTTACACTTTTCATGTTTTTACATTATTCACTGCCACATTAATTTCAACCATGGCTATGCATTAATTCCAAACCATTTTGTTTTTATCAAAAACACGTTAGGTTTTCTTCTGTAACTAAAACCCTCTACTTGCGCAAATACGTACACACAATCAGGTAGTCACAGAAAACGTCTAAACATCCGTTTAAACATTTTGAAGCCTGTGCTGAACGCGCACACAACTCCGCTAAATAATCTGCAAGTCAGTCGTTGTTTGTTCAGATAAATTACTTTTCCAACTTCTGTTTCAGAGCTGTGTCAACCTAAATGGCGTGTTGTTGAGGCCATGCATTTGTTTCAGTTAAACTTTATTTAACGGAATGCAAATGAATTTTCCAGAGCTTCTTCAAGAAAGTTGTGACAGCATCATAGGACGGTAGAGCATGGCTGCAATCATTTATGCAAAACGAGTGAAAGCAACTACGTCATGCGCCAGTCTTGAAGGAAACAAATGATTGAACAACAATTGTACACAAATAACCCCCAACAACAGTGTTACCCCCTAAGGTGCGCAACTGCGCATGCGCAGAACCACTAGACCATTTGCGCGGTGAAATCTCATTCTCGCGCACTTGCAACATTCTAAATCTCATATCTTACATACATCGCATTGACCTTTTACCGGTTGTAAGCGAGCGGAGAAAGAATTTATATTTGACATTGTAACGCATTACGCATGTTTGAAAAGGCATTTGATATAAAGTTGACGGCGAACTGTTGTTTCCACAGCGCATTGTTTAATTTTTAATTATTCTGATTGAAGTACGTCTATTGAATCAAGGAAACTCGGAATTATACATCTTTTATCATGTTAAGAAACAATAATTTTTCAAACTAATAACAAAGTTAAAAACGCTATAAAAATATATCGCAAGATTTGAAAAAATTTGTATAACATACGTCACTCTGCACTTTCTTGACGTCAACATGAGCTTCATATTCAGGAGTGATGTGGACTGGATAATAAACCAACTGCTTGTCATAATCCCAGTCTTCTCGGTAGTTTTTCTGAGTCAGTAACAAGATTTTCAGTGCATGCACTTTGTGCAACAAATCCGAAGAAGTTAGCTGACAGTGGTGATGTCACAACATAAAAAATAATGACGTCGCCATATTCCTCTGATGTCACCACGTAACATTAACGACGTCGCCACACGGTTTTTCACCCGAAATTGCTCTAAGTCTGAAACTTACATCTGATATGAGTTCAGCAGCTTTGATTCCTCTTTGAACAACGGGATGATCAGAACTGTCCATTGTTTGAAATCCTCTGTAGTTATCAATTGTTTCTTTACGCTGTTTTTGATATTCAATCTGTTGAATTAAATTTTTTTTTTCATTGAATACATACCAGTACTGCCATAACACCGTTTCCAACGGGCATAAGATCTTTCTTACTTTCAGAACTTCCTGCAAGCTGAGATAAAATGTCTTTGAAGTGATGGAATGCTACTCCAGCAAACAATAGTTGAGCAGCCAAAATCATTCTTAGTTAAAAGAGAAGCACAATTTATTCTTGAATAACTGTTCATGCATTGAAGTACACCCAAATATTTTCAAGCAAAAAAAATAGTTGGTCGCGATACATTACTGAACAAAAATTGTTTGCTTCAGCGTTTCACTTACAAATTGTGCGACCACCATTAGAGATATCACCGTGTGACTTACATCGCTAGCGTTTTTCGCAACCTCTTTCGCTCGAATGAATTCTGGTGCGTCAGCAGGAAGACTGTGCTGAGTCATAAGTCTTGCAGCATCTTTCTGGTAATCGACCTGAAAATAGGGATTATGTCAAAAACCCATGCAATGTTCTGAATAACTGTTTAGAGATCACCAGCATATTTGTGATTCAATTTGGTCTTAGGTTAGATCGATTACTGTAAAAACGATTAGTTCTTGAAAAGATGTGTGCAGTAGATGGAAATCTCCTTGGGGATATTCACGTGCAACAAGTCCTGATAAGTCAAATCAGGTTTTTTAAGGTGTTTTCGGAACCCGATTCGGGTCCCTAGAATTGAAAATCGGGTCCCTAGAATCAGCGAAAATGATCATCGGGTACCTAAAATCAGAGAAAAACGGGTCCCTAGAATCAGAGAAATCGGATCCCTAGAATCAGAGAAATCGGGTCCCTACAGGGCCATACCAGGCATCTAACATTTTCCTTAAAAAAAAACCTGGATTATAAAACTGTACCGCGGTCCAGTTAGAGCGCTGACTAGTTGATAACAGAGCTATTTGTTTATTTTGAACAGTCTGCAACATTCAACATTTTAATTATCATCATTACTGGCACAACGTACTCAATAGCAATGCCTTCAAAATGAACTAATGGGTTTATCACTCGAGGAAACATTCATCGAAGAAGTGGTTTAGTACGTGCCACCAAAGTTGGTTGGATGGGTTCGATTCCCGACCAGGTCATATCGAAGACCTGAAAAACGTTAGTCTACTCGCAGCCTTTTCAGCCTCGTGCTCGGCGTTAATGGGTGAGTCACACGTGGTACTGTCATTTACTTCCCACCAATGCACCACTCAGTAAGAAAGCAGCCTCGTGGCCGACGGCGCAAACAAACGATAATGGGCGCAGCAGACCACTCGTAACACTCCAAATGGAGTAAAGAAGCGAGTATCATCAAAGTGAACCGAACTATTACAAATAGCCAGGAAAGTTTGTTTCGCCGCAACATAAAGCAAAAGGTAGATCAAACGCAGAAAAGTGTCAAATATGTCCAGATAAAGGAGCGAATATGTCCGGAAAAAGGAGTTGCTCTTTAATTCCTAGTTTCGCCGGTCTTTGATATGTTTGAGGCAAAAAAAACACAACTATTCAAAATGTTGTTTACATTTGTCAAATGAAGTATGGCAATTTCTCCTACTTTGAACAATGTTGAGATAAATTTTCCAAAACCAGTGAAGCACCACAAGATACGAAAGTTACGGTAACATCTGTGGGATACTTTACAATTCATTGAATCCGGAAACGCAAGTTTAAACAAGCGACACCTTTCAAACAATTAATCAAAATTATTTTTTAAATTTTAAAATTGCGTAAAGGAAAAAACACAAAATTTACCTTTATTTTGTATTCCGTAGCACGGTGACTAATAGCAATTTGTTTTGAATACATTTTCATAAAGCAGCTTGTTAATTAATGCTTGAGGTAAACTTTTTTTTCTGGAAAACTTTCACTCTAGTTTTAAGTTTCACCCTTCCTTTAAGATTCGTATGAAATAAAAACATACCCTGAAAAATCAAAACACACCTGGCAATATCTATTTATATTTCGACAAATCGAAAATAAGTGTCGCAAATCATGCGTCCACTAAATGAACTACTTCTTTTGCGCAAGTCTAGGATGGCAAAGTTTAGCTTTAGCAGAAAGATATTCCAAAATTGCGGCAAGGCAACCTTTCAAATATTCACTAACAGTGACGTTCGTTGCTGTACCCAACAAAAGCAAAGCGGTCACTTGCCCCACAGTAGTATTTCAGCATTTGCATCGGCTATCCTGGTACAGATATTTATCAAGGATTTCTTGCGTTGTCACAAGAAATGCAAGGCACGAAACATTATGATCTGATAACTTTCACAAACGTGAAACGGACAAACATCTATTTCAACTGCTTTGTTACTGGAAATCATTCACGATCCGAAATCAAACATGAAGTTAATATCGGATTTGTGCCTTGGATGACTTGGTCGACAAAAGTTTTTATGGATACTTTAGTAATTTCGCTGGAACACTCACATTATACTTGTGTGCCTGGCAAGGCTACTTAAAGCTGCTGCAACCGATTACATACATCACGATGAAACAAATAGAAACAGTCATCGCATCCTCAACACTTCTACGGATGCATGCGCTCGAACACATCTGCCTTTTTCTTTTTTGTCCTTATATGCCAACTTTGACAATAGATACAAAATGTTGCATGAAACATCAACTAATATTTTTCGTTTTTCAGAAAAAGGTTCTCTCACTCAGACATACATGAAATTCAGCAGATTACTGTGGTGCATTTTTCTAATTTCAGAGATTCTGTCTACGCTCACATCGTTAAAACTTTTCAACGGTTTGGAAGTAAGTTTGAATATTGTTTTAATTTCTACACCTAGGGGAGTATCTCGTTGATACCGCAAAATCTTGAAAACAAAAAAAATAAAAGTGTAACGTAACGCAGCTCTGTACGATTTTCTTCACACTACAGCACATCGTTGCCGGAAGAAAAGTGGTGTCTGTGAATTAAAAAAGAGTTTTCAACTTCGAGTTTTGTCCTCCAATCTCCTGGTTGCAGATGTCATAAACAAGTAAGATTCTTAGAAATTGCCAGTACTCTAATCAGGGTAAGTGACAATGTTTTAACTTCTACTAATTACATCGATGCGCTGAGGGAGGAACTTTGACACTGATAAACAAATCTTAGGAAATCGAATCGGTTCAATTAAGTACACAACCAAAGCAGGGACTGAAGTGCCTTGAATGATCTGTTTTCATCTTTCAGCAAGCTCACTACGCGCAAGTATCTTCGTCTGCTCTACGTCTACGTCTACCTGGGTTTCTAGCAAGCGTTGTTAGTTCCAGACTATAAACATACGACCAATAGAACGGATCAACGCACTGGTCAACATCATCGCCTCTAAATCGTTATACCTTGCGCTGCGAACAAGTCCATCTTGAAAGGTGATAGTGACGTCAATAAAAAGAGTATCATCACTTTGCGTTTCCAGCATGCGAGCAAGGGCGTCAGGAACAAAGCTATGCTTGTTGATCTCAGTAAAGAGAGCATTATGCACAGACCTTGAAAATATTTTATCCAACAAATACCACCTGATACGATAATCAGACTCATCTTAAACTTTCGGTATCTTCATGATACTCGTGATACTCGTGATACTCGTGATACTCGTGATACTCGTGATACTCGTGATACTCGTGATACTCGTGATACTCGCGCCCAAATCCAAACTCTCTGGAACTCAGCAGCAATATTTGTTGACACCACTTCACTGGCACATGATTTATTGAATGTCACCATTTTCATTTATTCAAGAAAATTTTGAAACCGGAAGTTCGTTTTTCGCAAACAGCAATTTTCCAATCGCAGACCGAAAGTGTTTAACAGCCTTAGTTACCAAGGAAAGCAAACTCTTGTAAAGCAATGCTCCAGCATAGGTCAATATTACCAACCGGAAAGTATTTTGTAGTTTGCAATCACTACAATATGTTTGGTTCAATGCAAAGTGTTCAACACCAATTTATGAAACTTGACAAGAGATTCAACGAGTGATAAACTGCATCTATTCTAGGCTGTGTCCGCGTATAGCGTAAACAGTTATGCAAACTGTTTACATTATGCAAAAATTTACTGCAATCACAAAAAAGAAAAAAACTGTAATTTCGAAAAAACGAATGCAAACCGTGGTTTTCTTTCGTTTTGCCCGGAAACTGTAAAGCCTAAAGATATGAGGAAATGAAATCGGTGCTACAAAATCAAATTTCATATTTTCTGACATTTAGATACCCTTAGTTTCTCTATACCAAGTGTTGTTTGATGAAATTCAATAAACATCACACAAAAACTGAAAATATCATAGAAAAACAAGGAAATTACCAGTAGTCAGTCATCCAAAACACCTTAATAATGTTTTGCCACAACAAAAACAGTAAAAAACTTACAGAACTTGCGAGATTCGTAGCTTTCTTGTGCAGTTCATGCTCAGGGTAAGCAACGGCAGGGTCTGTTGGTCCTTGACCTTTTATGCTCTCCTTGTACTCCTTTGTGTAAGGATGAGGAGAAGCCAATTGTTGAGAAGATATGGCGTGTGTTATATCTTGCCCATCTGTGGAAGAACATTTTTATTTACTGTCCAACTGAAAAAGAAACCGCTAGAAAATTTAATGTAATTGCAAATAAGAAAAAAGCTGTAATTGCGAAAAAACGAAATTTTACTGCAAAAAAGAAAAAACTGCAATTGCATAAAATAAACCCAATTGCAAAAAAGAAACCGAAATTTCATTGCCCGATTGCAAAAAAGGTTACAACGAGTGCATAACATTTAACGTTTGCTTCTAATTGTTGCACAGATATTCATCCTGTTAGAGTTTCTTGCAAACAAACAGGAATGACACAGAGAGCGCCCGAATCGTCCCCAACGTGGATGGGGTGATACCTTGGGCATAGATTGCAAGAAATAAGGGTATGTTGATGCATTAATGAGACAACATATTTTTCTTCAAATGTAACGCAACGCGATGACATAGCTTGCGAACACCCAAACAAGATAAGGAGTATGTGTTCGGGAACCTGAACAGTCATGACGGCATTTCTGCTCTTATTGCATTACACGAATTATGGTTCATGTAAAACATCTGCACACAAAAAAGTAGCACTCGATGTTAAATTTTGCTTCTATGCTTTACCATCTAGGGCAGTTTTTAAAGACAAAGCTGTCATTCGTCGACTATCCTGATGAATTGTCTGCACAGCTTCTTCAATTGGAATTGTAGCAAGCACCGATTTATAAAGGTGTGTTGTTCAGTGAGATTCACATAAATGAACTTCAGACTGCTTCTCTATCAGGGGCGTTGCAATTTGAGTGGTATGCAAGACTTGTTTGAACGCAGACTTGTTCAATCCGCTTAAAATTGAATCAGTCATGTTTTGGATCGGTTTGCACGTGGGTTACAAACCCGAAAATCCGCTCATGTCTGCTATTATTAAATGAAACGTAGGTAGCAGGTCCTGGCGATAAATTGGTGATGATTAGTTTTAACTGAAGTTCGATTTTTCAGATCAGCACATGTTCATATGGGACAATAAGTAACTTAGGAAGATTAGATGAGTTGTAGCTGTCTGTAGCACTAACCCTACTTAATGGCATGGAGCGCCAAATGTTACAATAAAAGCTAACAACACGTTTGAAAACATCAAATGTAGACACATCCGTACATTGTCAAACAATGCAATTGAACCATTGTATCATCGAAAAAGTCTACATAAGATTTTAGATTTTTCATGACAAGCAGTGAAACCTACCTGGTGGGACACTGATATCTTTCAGCATTTCCTTTGACTTTTCACTGTACAACTTATTGCTTTGAACAGGATGGAGTTGTTTCGCTAGCGCCATCTCGGGAGTTTCAGGAACAGGAGTTGCTCCTTTTCCTTTGTTTGCTTCATAAGCTTCCTTGTATTTGACCTGGTAGTCCACAACATAAAATGAAAATTGTTTGGTGCTGGTTGATTAGACGTTACTGTGTCGCAGTGCAAACCAGTTAACAACAGGGCTTGTAACCAGGCGTCATTAAGCGACTGAGTCAAGGCGTTTGTTAGTTTTGTCAGTGATTTTACGTCTCTCATGTGTGTATAGACAAGGGTCGTTTTAAAAAAATGATTCAATCTGCTTTTTTAGGGAGAACTGACGAACTGTCCCACCAACAAAAAAGTTGTGTTTGGAACAAGGAATTACTAAAAATTGGCTTCACTGCACGCTTCCAATTTATTGTTTGTTTGTACCAAAAATTTTTTTTCAGTCGAGCTAATTGTTCTATTTGATCGAAATTAACCACTTGGACAAACTTTCTGGTTTACGTTGAAAGGTTCGGCCTTTCTTGATCTTTCGTGAACTGTTACGCTCTGTTTAACCACGTGGTTTCTCCCTGGCACTCGTCATCGCGCACATATGCTATCTCCGAAGGAAGTGTCTTTGTTAGTCCGCTGACAAGCGCAGATTTTCTTAGCAGTGACTGGTTTATGAGGCTCTAGGAAGGTCAGCCCTTTAGATACGAAAATTTTTAGTAATGTCGCTGTAACTAGCCACAGTTCGTGTGTTCTTCTCTACTTGTTTTCAAGTGTGAACGTTTCGCCTGCAAGATTTGTCTTACATTTACAAGACTGATGATGCGTTGGAAAACGCGAAACTAGTTTCCCCGTCAATAAACTGTGACTGATTTACTTGCCGCCATCTTTGTGGCCTATAACTATGAAAAATAGATCTGCTTTAGTAGGTAATAACATATGTTAGTTTTTGCAACATAAGCACTACTTGTTTTCTTAAGGGTCCGGATCAACCGCCTGTTAGCGCGATGCGCGTGTGTGAGGGCGGTTCTGGAATGTGGGTGAGCAGTAACCAAGCAACCTGTAAATAACCCATCAACCGCCAAATTGAACCCACTCTGGTCCACCTTCAGTGTAGGTTCTGTAAGGTTATATCCACGCAATTATATTCATCCAACAACTTGAATCGTTCTTTTCTTACCTGAGCGAAATTTTCCCTGAGATGGATTTTACTGACGGAATGAGCAAATTTGCAATTTTATTAAAAAAGAAAAAATGATCAGGCGAAGGGAATGTGCATTACTACCAGAGTAATTTGATGTTCACGTCAAATTCGTCTTCCACCGGCATTTTTTTTATCTTCGAATAAGAAAGAAACAAAACCAAAACTGATAATCTCACAAAAATCGAGTTAACGGTGCGAAGCCAGCGATTTGCAGGATTGTTGCGTAAAAAGTTGAAAAAAATTCTTCACATCGAAAATCTGTTTCCTTGGCTTCACCGTGAAAAATAAATCAAACTTTTTAGATAAAAGAATGCTTTTCAGACACTTCACAATATTCCGTGAGCTCATCGTTTCCACGAAATGGTATGCACGAGAACGGATATGCTGCAAGCGACAGCAAGCTCTAGCCTAGCGCTTGTCTTTTCCTGTTTTCGCAGATCGAAGAAACAGCAACATCGGCTTCGACATTCCAATAAAAATTCACCTCAATCTCCAACGTGAGTCACATGAAGGGCCTGACTTTCAAAACTAATATGGCTACTTTTCAAAAATCGCACGAACCCCCCGGACCACAAACATTACTGGTTAAAACCCTTAAGGATTGGGAACTTTTGCAATTTTTTATTTTTTTACGCAATTTCCGCAATTTTGATCATGACTCGCCAACCGATTGCGCTAGAGAGTCAAACATGGCATTAGATGCGGATTTTCGTGTACTTTCTTTGAAAAAAACAACAGGAAAATTGGCATTTGAAATGTTTTCACAGGTTACAATCACGTCACAGCGGCTTCCTGGTGACGTCACATCGCCACGTGAAATTTCAAATGCAAAGGTACCTCTTGTTTAATGAGAAAGTTCACGAAATTCTGCATCTCACGACGTCTTCATTGACTGGCTCTGAATGGGACAGTTCGGCGGCGCCGTTTCAGCGATAAATCAGTTCATAAGAATACTTGATAAGAACATTTTCATCTATACTGCAACTGTTAACTTTTCGCGGAGAGGCAATTGCAGACCAAAGTAGAATAATACAAAAATACATGGAAAGATCACTGGAGAAGCATGCTTTGCATTCCTTGTAAATCCATTCAACGTTAATAGAGTCAGTGATGGCTGTCTGGTTCGCCAAGCGTTTGTCACAAATATCTCGGTTGCAGAAATGAAACTGACCGAAATGCAAGAAGATCTGGGTCCAAAAAATTTCAGTCAATGCCACTGTACAGTTGAGTTCTGGCGACAGGTTCCAGAAAGTAAACACCCATAAATAAAAAGACCAGTGTGCGACTCATTTCTGTATTTAGCACGGCATATTGTTGTGAATTTTCATTCTCGGAAATGAAGATCGCAAAATTTCACCATAGTGCAACCTCAACATATGAACACTTGGGAGAATCAATTCGCACATCTAACAACCTATTATCCAGATTTTCGGAGACTAGAAAATCAAACAAAAACCCAGTATTGATAAATAATGCGTTTGTTGCGTTTTATTACTGTTGGTCATTTTTTGCAAAACTTGCATTCATTATCGTATTTGCGTTGACACGGTAAATTGATTTTGCGCACGCTGGTGCTTTTATTTTATTGCAAATGACTCTTTTATTGAAAAAGTTTGCCCACCCTGGATTATTATGTCCTTTCAGGTGCTAAAGTTACAGTAGAGATGTTTTGATTTCGACAATCAGTGTGTTTGGACAGGCCACAAATACCCACAATTGCGCATATCTTGGCTCACCCCATTAATCCGCCATACGAGCCTAAATCGGGCTTCAAAAATAAATGTCCTGCCGGGTTCGGGCTTGGGATTTTCGGGGGTTCGGAATTCAAAACGAGGCCTGTTTACAACTCCGCACCACAGACTCTATAATTATTTACACAACACAGCTGAACCATCTGAGTTAGGCACATTGTGGGAATAGAAGGCAATTTCATGCAGCCCACTGTAACACTCCAAACCTTACTGTCTGATGACCAGTGACCCACACATCAACCACATTAATGTTTCGCAATCAATCCAGTAGCGACATTTAAGTAAAATCAAATCATAATACCACAAAAACTTACATCAGAGCACGCATTCGCAACTTGTTTCATTTCTTTGTAGCTCTCTGTATCGGTTGGTTTGAACTCGTTCTTTGCTTTTGTCTGTTCAAACTCTTTTTTGTAGGACATCTGCAAACAAATGGAAGATTTGTTAGGATCGTGCTACAAGAGGAAACCACACAGCACGCTTCAAATTATTATCACAACACAGAACCCATGCGCTCCTCCAACATAGGCATCAAAACACTTGTTTTCGTGTTCAAAAACATCTGAACAAAGATTAGCATGACTCGAAAACACAGCAAAACATTTATTATTGTTGCAGCACAACATGCAGACCATAATTACTGATAAATTGAATATAACGGCGTTGCTAACATTGAAATAGCAATTTGTTTCTGTAATAACAACAATGAAATTAATACTACGTTGAACTTACGTCACTCTGCACTTTCTTTACATCAACATGAGCTTCATATTCAGGAGTGATGTGGACTGGATAATAAACCAACTGCTTGTCATGATCCCAGTCTTCTCTGTAGTTTTTCTGCATTTAGGACGTTATTTTTTATTTTTGCAGCTTCAAAAATGAAACTGAAGTGATAAAGAACAACACAGTAAAAATGTTACTCCAAAATGCGAAAGAAAATCCCGATAACATCTGAAACTTACATCTGATATAAGTTCAGCAGCTTTGATTCCTCTTTGAACAACAGGATGATCAGAACTGTCCATTGTTTGGAATCCTCTGAAGTTATCAATAGTTTCTTTGCGCTGTTTCTGATATTCTCGCTGAAAGTCAAAACTCACAGTCGCATGTATTGTGGTTGCATGTAACTTCTTAATACCTAAACTACAAGGGATTATGAATGTTCTAAAAAAAGCGTTTAGAATGAATCTAACCATTAAGACTAATTTAGCAACTCAATTTCGATTTAGAATGCAATGATAACAATGACTATCTTCACATTGGTACGTTGCTGCAAATCAATATTTCCACAGGCATGTAGTTGTAGGTAGTTTCTATCCAAATAACATAATCAGGTGAATGAGAAGCAAGTTACTTACGTCACTGGCATTCTTTGCAGTTTCCTTCGCTCGAACAAACTCAGGTGCATCAACAGGAAGATTATACTGAGTCATCATTTTCGCTGCTTCTTTAGGGTAGTCAATCTGGTAATCATACATGGAGGGTTTGCATCAGCATAAGTGTAAATTTTAGATCTGTTACTTGCCAAGTGAGAAAGTTATCCTACATGGTCTGATTTTTCCCCCTGAGAATGTGTTATATGATGTTGATGTAATAACTGACATTTCGTGTGTGCCGTGCACGTCTGTTTGGCAGTGATGCAATCAGATATTTTTGCCGAGTACCGCACGCTGTTTGCTCAGGATGCACATTGATTGTTTTTCTCTACACACGTTTTCCTTCTTTCGTCCCTCCCCAGTTTGTTGCTGAGCGAACTGATGACAATGTGCTCTCAGCTTTTTTGCGTAAGTTTGCGTTTGCCTGAAGAACTAATTCGCCTTAAAACTACTTTGGTCTGTGATGCGTGCTCAAGTATTGAGATAGGATTCATCCAACAAATGAATGACCAACACTGACATCGGCAAATTTAAATATAACCCTTCATCTTTCGTATTATTTAAACTTTATCATTTTAACAGTCGGCTAAGTACTGCAGTTGGTTGACAACGCGCCACGAAAGCTTTGGCTTGGGTTCGATTCCCGGTCGCGTAATGACGAAGAAGTGAAAAACGACACTTGCGTCCTATCCATCCTCGTGCTCGGCGTTGATGGGTAGAAAATAACAGTTCACGCGTGATGCTGACATTGACTCGCCACCAGTGCAGCATTCACTGCGAAAGTCGCCGCGTGGACCACGGCCTAGAGTAAGCGGGGATGGGCGCCGCAGACCACTCGTGACGCTCCGAAAAATGTACAGAAGCGAGTAAAACGAAACGCAACGTCTAAACTGTACTAACATTGTTTTTTGACGAAAGTTTTTTTTTTGTAGGAAAGAAACAGAAGTTTGTTAACGGGAATATATTGTCACCCGTGCTTCAAAACAACAACATTTGAAAAGAGGTCAAGATTTTTCAAAATAATCCGGTTCTGAATCTCAGCAACCGGACACGTCGTTTCACAACATCTAGGTTTGAATGAAAAGACGTTTTTTTGTTTTGTTGAATTATAATTTTCATGTGCATTACAGATATTGAAAACAAACTGAAACTCTCAGGTTGGTTCGGACAAAGACAACTTAGTGGTGAGTGTCTCAGACCTTCCATTTCGCATGCATAGTGAAAACGTACGAAATACAAGCTGATCGCACAGTTCATGGGGATCTCTTCAAAAAGTGACATGTCTGGGATGGAAAGCGGCCACTCCGTTTCGATGAATCGGTGTTTGCAACGTATTGCAAAGTAAGTTATGTGTCCTGTCGACCTTGGAATCCCCGATTCCTCGTGAAAAGCTTTTGGAAGGTTTGCGGGATTGTTTGTGGTGCTGACGGCCGCCTTTTACTGGCCGTCAAGTCAATGTATTGCTCCACACAAATTTGTGTTCTTGTCGGCGAAGTTAAATCACAACCGTTCACCGCGGGTGCTGGACTTCGACAAGGGTGATGATGTCACCACTCCTCTTCATAGTCTCTGAGTTGTATAGACCAGTCCTCAAACGGGTGCCACTTGGCTCACTAAGGGAGGAATTTTTTATTCTTGGGATGAAATTTGTTACAGGGAAAAGTTTTGGATGAAAAGATCTTAAGTTTTTATTATTTGTTTATTTAACAGAGGGGTGCCCAAGGTTTTCTAGGCATGGGCAGCATTTCGCTATTCATAAGTCATGGCAAGCCGCAGTTATCAACGTTTATCGGTAAAGCTTTAAGATTGTATATTTTAGGGTAAACAACCACAAAACTTTCTTTGTTAATATCAACACAAGGGGACTCTTAGTTCGAATGTCTTATATGTGCGGTCCTCATCTTGAATATATCTTTTCTTACTCATTTGGTTCCCCAAAACGTTCGGAAATACGGAATATGAAGGCTGCATAGCCCGCGTTCCACTAATGTTAATCTGGCTTTGTTTGAAGCAGAAATGCCGTGACAGCACAACCAATAAATTTAACAATAAAAATGGGGTCTCCCACCGGTCATATTGGTGTCAAGAGAAATTTCTGACCTCTGCGAAAATTTTGACCTATTATTGTTTGTCAATTATATTGCTTCTCTGAGTAAAGGAATAAAGTTTGGCAATTATTTTTTGATGTGTGTTGTGTAAATTAAAACTTTTTGGCTAGGTGTCAGATACCCACAAGATACTTGCAGTACGAGAATGACTATAACCACTAAAAATATTGACGGAGTCTTAGACCTCAATTATTTTCTGATTCTAAACCTAACATAAACCCTAGCCCGACACACTAACCTAATCAATAAACCCTAAGCCCTAATCATGAGTTTTGTCAGCGTATTGGATATGTAGAATACTACTCCGTGTATACGCACTGCACATGGCGTGAAGTCAGAATTTTCGCAAGTCAGAAATTTTGCTTGAAACCGGTACGTGCAATTCACAATGCCTTAAGAAATAACAAATGATAATTACGTAAAAGAACGATTACAAACTGCATGCCAAGCTTGTGGGTTTGTTTGCGTTATCCACCAGTTTGCGCTAAAGTATTTGAAGCGGCGCATTTTGATTTGTTGGTCTTGTAGGATAAAAAGAGGCCTGTATATAGAGCTACAAGGTTTGGAAGCCCGCTGCGTTTGGGTTGGTTGCACTAGAAAAGTTCAAAAAATCAGGGAAATATCTCGTAAGTTTTCTTCATCATTATCAATATAATTTACAGTAAATAGGTTATGAGGCCAGACGGGGGCCGCAGAAACTTTTCCCACGGGCCGCATTGGGCAGCCCTGATTTAACACATGAAAAATCTGCACAACTAGGTTGGTTTGGATGGGAATGTCTACTGGTACGCAAGGGCAAGATGCTTTAACTACAGCGACTGACGTTATAAGAGTTTGTTTGGTTCATAATCGTCTATTGTTTCTTCACAGTAGGTAGTATGACATTTTGCAATTACCTCTTTTGTGGGTTTGTTGGGGAGGAATTGACAGTGTTTGGGTTTGTAAACGGGGAATGTGAAAAAACTTTGAGAACCACTGGTATAGACAGTTACAGCCGAGTCGACAAGGGTGTCCTTGTTGGAAGCTGCAGGGTCAACCGTTTGCTTTTTACGGACGTTTTGGTGCTGCTAGCATCTTCTGAATAGGGTCTTCAACATGCACTCGATCAGTGTCCTGCTGCGTGCGACCGAGAAAAAACTTTGAAAATTAGACGGACGTGTTGTGTCTCTCGAGAAGAAACTCAAGGCAGTGCACGCTGCAAGTAAGCGGCAATACACTGCAACAGGTCGAGACGTTCTACTGCTTTGTCGTTGTAATAATGAAGGAAGGCAGAACAAGGAGACTGATACACGCAGTAATAAAGCAAACGCATTTCTATGTGAGTTTTATCGTTCTATGGCAGTGGTTCCCAAACTTTTTCTGATAGCGTATTATTTGTGGGTCCCGTACTGTCAACACGTACCACCTTGTTCCAGGAAAAGTCAATGTGCTAAATATCATTCGATCAAAGGTTTGGAAAACCAGAATTGACACAAATGCAACATGAAGAAAATGGCTGTGAGAAAGTATTATGGCCATTTTTAGAAACCAACAAAGGAAGCAGGCTACAGAAAAATTCAGGAATTTATTAACAGAACCCGACCGGTAAAAGTTATAGCTGTGAATATATTTTTTGTGAAGAAAAACAAAAACTAGGTCTGTTCGTGTATCACCTTGAAGGCCTTCGCGTATCACCACTGGTACGCGTACCACAGTTTGGGAACCAATGTTCTATGGTCACAAAACCGGAGCTTTGAAACACTGCAAAGCTGTCAGTTTTTAAATCGATATTTGCTCCGATCCTCATCAATGGTCATGAATCTTGTCTTGTGACTGAAAGAGTTCTATCCCAAGTACAAGTGGCAGAGATGGAATTTTTCCGAAGAGTTCACGGCTTGACACTTCGCTACAAAGTTCGTAAAACCCTGAATGTCAAGCCACTTCCTCCGAACAGAGAGATCTCTGCTACGATTGTTTGACCATGTGAACAGAATACCCCAGACAAGACCGGTGAGGCAAGTCCTGCTGGCTACACACACGGGAAAGCGACAAGGAAGTCGTCCAAGGACCAGGTGACTTGATCACATCTCCAACCTTTGCTTGGTCCCTTCTTGGTGTTGAGCCAGCAGAACCATCAGAGGTTGCTGAAAATCGTGACGTATTTCGATTCGTTCTGGTGGTGTTGCCACCGACATCCTCCCCAGAAGAAAAGCGGGATTCAAAATGAATGAATGAATATTGCAACACAACAGCTGGATAATTGCGAACCATCTACGTTCTTTCCTTTCGACAAATGTTAGAAATGAGCTTGCATGTTTATGTCATTTTTCGTTTTTTTATTAAGAAACGCAGATCAAACTTACCCCCCACACAAGCTGACAGTTTTAGTCAAACGTTTCTTGTTCACTTTTTCTAGGTTTTCATTTCCTATCTTTTGATATGCACCTTCATAAAACCAAAACAACGCAAAAGTGTTTTTCGCAATTATTCTATCTAACATATAATATACACATAGAACCAGAACCGTCGCCAGAAAGTCGTCAACAAGGTGCTTTACGTTTGTGCGGGGGGGCTTTACGCGTTCGTGCAGGGGGACTTGACATTCAAATTCGACAAAAATTCCACTAACTTATAGTGTTTCATATTTCAATTTGGGGGGGCTTGGAGCTTTGTTTGGGGGGGCTAAGCCCACCAAAGTCCCCCCGTGGCGACGGGACTGCCTAGAACTCAATCTGGATTTCGAGAAAAGATCGAAATTTTTGAAATTTTGCAGTGCTTTAGATACCAAGATAAAGAAAACTTGCAATTTGGCAAAAGCAAAAATTATCCATGATAGAAATCAATCAATTCATTCAATTTCACGCGCGGCACCGCAAACATTCTCCTCACAAGACTTACAGAACTTGCGAGATTCATAGCTTTCTTGTGCAGTTCATGCTCAGGGTAAGCAACGGCAGGATCTGTTGGTCCTTGACCTCTTATGCTCTCCTTGTACTCCTTTGTGTAAGGATGAGGAGAAGCCAATTGTTGGGAAGATATGGCGTGGGTTATATCTTGCCCATCTGTGAAACACAGTTTGATTGCATGTCATCATCAGTAGTAGTTAAACAAAAATAAATCAGCCTGCATCTTCCGACATCACACGTTCTTTGCAATGATTGGATTTATGATTTGATTTCATTTTCAGAAAAATTTGGCTACACTAGTCGGGAAGACAAAACTTCGATTTGAAGTTAAATCTACAATATGTTTTTTCATGCTAAATTTGACTTCAAAATACAAGTTAAATTAAAGGCATGGAAGCAATCTGAGAAATACCAATGACAGGGCGACACATGTCAACTAGTAGTCAAGTTATATCAAATTTCTCTGCCATACCAATCTGAGATAATTGACGAAGGCAGGAAAGTGAGACACTTTCATGAGCGGGTGAAACAAGTAAGGAATCAATCAAAATTTTTTGATAGGAAATCAATTTCACGTAACACTATGCATCGTCAGTCCTTACATCTCTTTCAAATATAATTAATTTGAAAACATTTTGAAAGATTTTCTATCATACCTGGAGGAACATTGACATCTTTCAGCATTTCCTTTGACTTTTCACTGTACAATTTATTGCTTTGAACAGGATGGAGTTGTTTCGCTAGTGCCATCTCGGGAGTTTCTGGAACAGGAGTTGCTCCTTTTCCTTTGTTTGCTTCATACGCTTCCTTGTATTTTACCTGTTCATAAAATATCAAACTGTGCTCCTCAGAATTTTCCAAAGGAAAAAATTACAATAGCCAAACTATGAACACTTGAGCAGAGTCTCAACCAAACGATTCAATGCAATAAACCCTTACATCAGAGCACGCATTCGCAACTTGCTTCATTTCCTTGTAGCTCTCTGTATCAGTTGGTTTGAA
>Ga0210059_1003574_pt1 | contig 24927 bp, 36 predicted proteins | sample Ectturendosymbi2_FD_188042 | JGI IMG/M metagenome (GOLD analysis project Ga0210059, IMG submission 188042) | Ecteinascidia turbinata endosymbiont from Florida, USA - Sample 2 (SPAdes) (version 2) | ecosystem: Host-associated > Tunicates > Ascidians > Unclassified | place: Key West, Florida...
TTGAACTCGTATGAAAATATGCAGAAATGTCAGTTGCACATTTTTGCTGATGCTTCAACAACAGGTTGTGGTGCCGTGTGTTACCTGCGAGCTGTTGACCAAAACGGCAACGTGACCTGCACCTTAGTGATGTCAAAGGCGCGACTGGTGCCCAAGGGTGAAACGTCCATACCGCATTTGGAATTGATTGCTGCAATAATGGCAGTACAACTGGAAGGACATGTGAAAAGAGAGTTGAACCTCGACCTTCGACCAGTGTATTCTGGACAGACTCAACTGTTGTTCTGCAAAGCCTACGCAATGAACGCAAGCGTTTTCCTGCATTCGTTTCTCGACGTTTGGCTTTGATTCAGAAATGTACTTCTACCAGCAAGTGGAGACATGTCCCAACGAAACTAAATCCCGCTGATTTGGTATCCAGAGGTGTTTCGCCAGACGTTTTAGTTAAATCAGCAACTTGGAAGTCTGGACCACCGTTCCTCAAAGATGACCCACAGCACTGGCCAGACCTAAATAAATCTAAGGTTTTTGCTGTGGATAGCAACGTCTTCAACAAAAGGCCGCCGTCGGCACAAGTTTACTCAGTTGTAGAATGTGAAGACGCTTTTAGCAAGTTGCTCCTGTATTTTTCTGACTTGTACAAGCTCGAAGTCGCTGTTGCGTGGCTGCGGCGTTTTGTCCTTTTCATCTGTCAAAGGCGTCAATCTAACTTTGTGCTCGAGAAGAGTCCGATTTCTGTGGAGGAACTGGCAGACGCTAAGAAGATACTCATTCGTTATCTTCAGAGACAAAACTTTTCTCTCTTCTTTAACCACACGACTGGAAACACAAATCTGAGAGTGCTGAGTCAGTCATCTCCTGTAAAAAGGCTTGTTCCGGTCCTTGTAGATGGAATTCTCAGAGTGGAGTAAGACTGGAGAAGGCCCCACTCAGCTATGATGCATGACACCCAGTTATCCTGCCACAGGTCTCGTATCTGGTGGACTTAATAATAGGTCAGTGCCACGTGAACGCAGCGCATTCCGGTGCCAACCATACACTGACAGTGGTCCGCCAAAGATATTGGATTTTGAAGGCATTAGTTGCAGTTCGGCATGTGATAAAAACTGCTCGCAGTGCCGACGCAGAAACGCGAAACCAGCTCAGCAGATTATGGCTGAGTTACCTCCCGCAAGAATGCAGCTGGAATTTCCACCGTTCTCTCATGTGGGGGCTGACTACTTCGGGCTGCTACTGGTTCGCCAACGGCGTAGCGACATAAAGTGCTACAGCTGTCTTTTCACGTGTATGACTAGAAGGGCAGTGTGTTTAGAACTAACTGTTGACTTGTCTACTGATGCATTATTAAATGCGATCCGGCGTTTTATTTCACGTTATGGTGAAACCACTCACTTTTACTCTGACAACGGCACCAACTTAGTTGGTGCTGAACGTGTCTTGCGAGAAGGAATCCAAGCTTGGAACCAATCGCAGATTCATAATTATTTCCGCAAGGAGATACAGTGGTCCTTCAACCCCCGAGTGCGAGTCATATGGTGGAATCTGGGAAAGGATGGTACGCTCCGTACGTCGCGCCCTTCTATCACTGACTGAAGAGAGGACAATGACTGAAGATCAGCTCAGAACTTTCTTATTCGAGGTGGAAGCAATAGTGAACTCTCGCCCGCTGACACCAATCACTCTCGAGATGGATAGCGAAGTTCCACTCACCCCGAATCATTTTCTGAGACCAAATGCTGTTACAGGTCTGCCTCCAATAATTACCAGCACGAAGGATGATCACACTCGTCAAGGATGGTATTATGTTCAGACTGCTGTGGATCACTTCTGGAGAAGGTTTTCCAAGGAGTATCTTCGAACGATTCTTCCCCGCCAGAAATGGCATGACACGAAGAACAATCTCGACGTCGATGACATCGTGTTAGCAATCGACAACAATTGCCCTCGATCGCAATGGCCGTTAGGTAGGATTGTGGAAACCTACCCGGATGAGCATGGTGTGGTGCGATCAGTCCTTGTCCGAATTAATGACCATGATGTCAGACGCCCCATTCACAAGTTGTGTCTGATCCAACCTGCACGAGACAACTCTCTGAGTGACCTTGAACCGGTGCAAATGGCGTCAGAGGACCTGAGCTCAACGTCGGTGGAGGAGCCGCGTGCAACTGCGTGCGAGGAATCGTGTATGCATGAGTGAGGGGAATCATGTACGAACGTGTGCGAGGATTCGTGTACGAATGCATGCGAGGATTCGTGTGCGACTGCGTGCAAGGGGTCGTGTACGAATGCCCGCGAGGAAACGTCTACGAACGTGGGTGAAGAGTCGTGTGCGAATGAACGAGGGGAGCCGTGTACGAGTGTCAGCGGAGATATGATCATGTACGATTGATCTACGATGTTGGAGCACTGGCTCTGAAGATTGTAACGCGATGCAGCGCCAGTCTGGGTGTTTTGTTATCACGCCTTCATGTCGTCCATGTCGTTGAAACGCCACGCGTTTTGAAACAAGGCGTTTGTAAGCTGCATTGTTGATTTACTGAGCCCGATGCATATTTACTGTTGACATGTGAGGTTTTTCTGTTATCTTCGAGAAAACTAGTGGATTTAACCAGGTTGGATCTTGGCATTGTGGTGATTAAGTTGGTTTGTGTTTGAAAAAAATCTTGTTGTGTTGTAAAATTGCACTAGAGACGACAATTTTTTGGGGGGAGTGTAAGATTTTTCTGGTACGTTTAACCACTAGCCTGTGCTGTTCCGTGGGAACGCACAAGTAAACCTGATTATCATTGGTAGAAGAGCAGGATGTGCGGCTCCTTACTGTTATGTAATGAACAGCGTGACGAGTCTCGTAGCTGTAGCAGATAACGTGGTCGGCCTCATGGGGAAAGTGCAGTTGTTTAGCTGTGGTTTTAATGTTTTGCTGTGCACATCACCTGACAGAGGTCACAGCGTTTCAAAACTTCGCGTTAGTGTGCTCGACTGTGTTCTCAGTAACGAATAGAGCTTCATTCGGTGCAAGAAGGAAGGACATTTGTAATCGACGAGTCTAGTTCGGAGAAGCAAGCAAGGTGCGGAGTTCAAATTTATAAAGTACTGTAATAAACGCCGGGACGATCGGCTGGGTAAATCTACACTTATCATTAAGCAATAATTGTAAAGCCACAGCAGTGACCCACACCAAGCGAATCGATCGCAATTTATTGCGTAAGGAAACTAGTTTCGTGTTTAACACATCTTCAGTCCTGCACAAAAGTTGACATATGAAACAAAAAGAAAAAATTACGCACTGTTGCTAAGATCAAAACTCAAGATTACAAAAACTGAGCACAATTGCAACTCCTCCACTAAACACAGCTACAACACTGTGCAACGAACACAGATCGTAACGGCCATTCAGCACTTGATTGACAAAAATATCTCCTGATTGACAAAAAATATCTCCGCTTTAGCGTGGTTTCTGTCTCAGACGAACACGTGGTTTGCAACAGACCATAACGTGCAGCGGAAAAAAATCTAGCATGCCAACTCTAGTTAGTTTGGGCGGTCAAGTGAAATGGAGTAATTCGGTAAAAAAGTTTACACTACACTTGCGGTACAATAAACTATTCACTTTTTCCATGCTAAAAATTTCAAGCAACAATTCGTAAGTCATTCCTTGTCTCTCAAAGTTTTTTAATTGATGTCAACTTCAGTGGAAAGCACCAGCGGCTGGGATTCGCCTCTCCTTATCGAAAGCAACAATTACAGACTCTAGCTTTGCAGCTGGCTGTTTGAGAAATCTCCTGCCTGGTTCTGCTCACATCTTGCAATGATTCAAGCTTGTACTTATCATTCAGCAATAATTGCAAAGCCGCAGCAGTGACCCACCCCAAGCGAATCGATCGCGATCATTTGCGATAGTCTTTGCACGAACACTTACCTTAAACTGGTTTAACAGAATTTCACTCGGACAAGCCATTTTTTGTGATCTAGCCTGACAGGGATCCATCCGGAAAAGCCTAAACTATTGCAGCAACTGAACCTACAACAGTCTTCTGTCGCGCCACAGTACTACGGCAGGAAGAGTTTTATTTAAAAGACCGACTTTATGCCCAAATTCGGCCGTATTTTTAGTTGAACATTGCTTCAGAGTTTGTTGACATCTCTTTGTTTCGTGGGCTTTGATTAGTTGCCTGTTGTTAAAGCTTCTTGTGATTGGCCAGCTCGATTGGTTTCTGGGACTTTCTAGAGCTTGTTTGTATTTGCGTTTCCACCTTCTGAACTTCAGTTCATGTTCCGTTGACGCATTTCCTGTCGCATGCATTTCCTGTCGTGATTGTCCATTAGGTAACCGTCATGTGCTTTCTGTTGATATTTCACTGTGATTTCGCTGAGATGACTTGAGGTTATTGTCCTTGGATAACAGTTTGCCAGTTTCTATTGCCTTGGCAACGGGTTGACAACCAGTTTTCATTGGTTGACACGTCTTGTCATTGCTATTACTTTCGTCAGGCTTATTGACTTTTCCGTAGAGCTGATTTTATATACAAGAATTCGTTGTTCAGGCAAAACTTGCCTGTAACAATAGGAACCTTCCGGAATATGAATATCAACCCACTGTCTTTGTCGCGACGCATCTTCACCACCATCTCTATCACCTCTACCGACTTCTACAAAACCAGGAGAATATTGAAAAACGTTGTTTTCATCAGACAAATTTGGAAAACTATAATACGTCTTGAGATTGACCAAAGCCATCTCATATTTTCGTGTGCGGTCCAACTCGCGTGGTGGGTTAAAATTAGTCTTTATTTTTGTTGAATTTTCTGAAACAACAATCTGAGTTGAAGTTTTCGGCTCAGTGTTTTGAACAATTTTTTCAAGAAGTTCTGTGTCGCTCATTTATTAAATAATGCAAAAGTCGTCAAATCCTGATCTGAATTTCTCGCTGTGTTTTGGTGAGGTCAAATCAATCACAACAAAATTGCGTGGCTTCGACCACGCAGTCTTACACAGCTTTTTGAACTGTTCTTTTGTCATGTCTTGAAACACGTGGTCGTTAAAAATGTGATCAATATTTTTTTGGTCTTGAGGAAACAGACAAAAGAAATTTGCATTGTCTCGAATTGTCTGGCGGGGAAGCTTGAAGTAATTTTGACTTAAATACAAGCAATCACAATTTAAATGCCTTCCACGAACGTAATAGGCTTTACACTTGTTTTGTTTCTGAAGCAAGAGGTCATCAAATATCATCAGATTTTTATGCTAAGGAGAGATTTCTTTTGGGTCTGGAACATCATCAGCTGATTCATAAAAATTACACTCAATTGGCTCTTTGGAACGAGTCTTTCGATTTTTTGCCAACTCATGAATCAGCTCGTTTGGTGAAATTTGTTCTCGCAGTATTTCATCATGGTTTTCAAAGATATTCATGATCATCTTCTTTGGAAGTTGTTCTTCAAAATCTTTTCTCAAAATTTTATACTCTGGTTGAAACAAACTCTTACCAAAAACTGACAATTTTGAATAGTCCAACCAACCTGGCTGAAGAACAAGATTCAGCAACAAAGTCGTCTTACTACAGCCTGATTTGCCCACAATCAAACCCCGCAGACTCTTCGGTAAAAGAGGGTGGTTGTTTTTATTTGCTATGTGTTCATTCCATGAAAGGTTTTTAATTTCCATTTATTTTATTAAAGCATTTAATAAATGAATCAAATATATTGTGTCAAATGCCGTAAATTTACGGAAACGAATGACGTGAAACAGAAAACAACAAAAAACAACCGTCAAATGCTTCAAGGCATCTGTGTTGTTTGCGGAACGAAAAAGCCAAAATTTATAAGCGCAAGTGGAAAAGGGTTTTATCAATGACACAATTAATTCTTTGCCATTTGAAATGCACAAACCGGGTCACAACTTCACAGGACCAGGCACGAAATTGAACAAACGACTAAATGTGGATATGACTCCAAAGACATGGTCAAAACCAATCAACAGAGTCGACAAGGCAGCTTACCACCATGACATTTGTTATGTTAAAAACAAAGACACAAAAACTCGCAACGAAGTTTGTAATAAAAAGATGTTGACAGAGCTTAATGGTATTTATAACCCCACACTTCGAGAAAGGATGAAGAGAGGTGTTGTTTCTACGATTATCTGGACGAAAGAGCGCTTCGGATGAGGGTTGAAGAAACGACACAATTTCAGGTATAACTTGGACTGACCAGCTAGCTGATGAACTTCACAAACCCACCATCAAAAATGTTCCAAAACGAAAAGTGTATGTGAATGGAATTGATAAAATTTGGGCTGCACACCTCGTTGAAATGCACCTCGTTGAAATGCATCAAGCATTTTTAAAGTTCAACCGTGGGGTCAGGTATCTTCTCACAGTGATTGACGTGTTTTCAAAATATGGTTGGATGCTTCCGCTCAAAGACAAAACTGGAAAATCTGTCGCAGACGCGTTCAAATAGATTTTCAAAAAATCAAAGCAAAAACCAGAAAAGCTTTGGACAGACAAAGGCTGAGAGTTTTACAACAAACATGTGAAGGATTTGGGTGTAGAGCTTTACACTACTGAAAATGAGGAGAAATAGTCGGTGGTCGAACGTTGAACCGAACGATGAAATAAAAAATGTTCAAGTATTTCACGGCAAACAATACCAACAAATATATTGACGTTCTTGACGACTTTGTTGAGAGATACAACAACACGAGGCACTCTAGCATAAAAATGACTCCTGTTGATGCAAGCAAGAAAGAGAATGAAGTGAGAGTTTACAAAAATTTGTATCAAGAGTTTGAAAGACGGCTGATACATGCAAAATTCAAAACTGGTGACAAAGTCCGAATTCTCAAGAAGAAAGTACCCTTTGAGAAAGGGTTCACCCCAAACTGGACAGAAGTTCACTGTTTCAAAAATTCAAAGAACCAACCCAGTTACTTATAAAATAACTGACTACAATGGTGAAGAAATTCAAGGGTCTTTCTATGAACAAGAGCTTCAGAAGCCATCACAAGAAGTTTTCAGAATTGAGAAGATTGTGAAGAAAGGCAAAACAGGTCATCGGTGAAATGGAAGGCTATCCAGGAAGTTTCAATTCTTGGGTGGACAACAAAGAACTTATTAAAATTTAATATAAAATGCCAAATGAAAAACAAAGTCTTGGAATGAAAAGCTCAACAGTCACTGCGTTTCTGAACGACAAACTCACACCAGAGCAAGTTAAAGAATTGCAAAAAATTATGAACCTTGATCCAAAGCTATATAGAAAAGTATTCATCTATCGAGGTTAATTTGGACCCGGTCGAAAACGAATTTGGACATTATTCAAAATTTAAAGATATAATAAATGTCATTTCTAAAAATAAAAGACCCATCAAAATGTGACAAACTTGTCGCTGAATACCTCAAAACCAAGAACAAAATTCAAGAAGATTTTCGCTCAGAACGATGGGATGAACAATCACTCTACGAAGATTTTGGAAAAATCTTCAAACCAATAACTGAACAACAACAAAAGTCATCTGAAGAAATTGTTTCATAGTTTGCCCCACTCCAAGAGCGATTGAAAATATGCCTCCAGCATTGCTTTGTGACATGCCTCAACCTGAACTGGAAGAACAACCTGAAGCATTGGCAGAACGTGACACACCACAAATAGAACTCGACGAAACTTCATTAGACGGGGAATATCTTGAAAAGTATTCACAAAGAAAGGGAGATGCTGATACAACGTTTGGAATAAGAAGAGAAGAAGGAAAATATTTCATGGGTGGGAAAAGGGTTATAATTGATAATGATAGCATTTTGTTTGTTGATGGAAGAAGATTCGAGGGAACCCCAGGTCTTTGGGAGCTCATTGTTATGAAAAAGCCAAAAACGGGCGTTTATGATGGTAACGATGTCAAAAATTATAAAGAAATTATTAAAAGGACAGGTGCTATGAGACATCCAGAAAATCCACAAAGACCAGCAGCAAATAGGTGGGAAAATTCCATAAGGCCAATTTAGGAGAAACATGTGCAAAAACCAAAGCAAAAAGTGAAACGTCAACAGAAAAAAACACAAGGACAAGGCTTTCTCCCAAGTGACCCAAACGCTTTGTGTGAACGGTTGGAATTATAGATGGCTTCGAAACAGGCAGGAAACACAGGTCTTCGAAATGAAATCGTTAGCATTTGTGATGAACTTTTGAGACAAAAAATTTTGTCTCGTGATGCTTATAAAAACTTAATGCTTACATTAAATAAATGATAGTTATAAGAAGAGGATATAAACAAAAATACCAAATCGGCAGCTCTGGGATTTTTTCAAAGCTCAAAGACTTTTTGTCAGGATTCATCAGTAAAAAGCAAGTTGTCGACACGGCCTTGAACATTGCTCGAAGTGCTGGGCAAAAGGCTGGACAAAAAGCTATTGATTTTGCGAGTTCAAAGTTGACTCCCAAATCACAACAAATTTTATCAAAACTTGTGTCTTCAACACCCCCGCTTGCACCTCAAGGGTCTCAACAAGTGGCAACACCTAATTTAAATAACTTGATAGCTGGGTCGGGGCAGCGCGCGATCAAAATACAAGACCTTGTCAGGCGGTTGAATAAATAATACATATTATAAATGAACAATTATGAACAAATCAAGGATGTTTTTGAAAAAAGCAATATCGATGAACTAAAAAGAGAAATTGAAGAACTCAAATATTTCAACAGGGTATTTGAGTTATAGACTAAGGGAAATACCTGATTTTTAAAGTGAAAACAAAAAAGCGTCTATAATAAATGGACATTCTTAACATCACTGAAAAACCTGAAATTGATCAATCGATCGAACGATACGAATATCACAGTTACGAACCAATCACCGGCACTGACCTTAACAGACCTGGGGAAATAAGGATAAATATTGAAACGCAAGACTTGTTCTCAGATCCGAGTGAAAGTTATCTGGTTTTCGACGGTAAGTTGGTGAAAAACGCTGACGACGCTGTTTACGCCGATGCTGACGTCATCACGCTAACAAACAATGCCATGATGCATCTTTTCAACAACATAAAGTACCAACTTTCAGGGCAAGAAATTGAAAGTCTGTTTCACCCTGGGCAGGCAACAACGATGCTTGGGCTGTTGAAATTTCCAGATGATTATCAAAAAAGCACAGGCCTGAACCAATTGTGGTTCAAAGATACAGGCGCAACAACTCATCTTCAAAATAACGCAGGTTTTGGAGTTCGACAACAGTATATTATTCAACAGCCTGACCCGAACGGAACATTTTCATTCAGAGTTCCGCTGAAACACGTCTTTGAGTTCTGTGATGACTATGAGAAAGTCGTTTACGGTTTTAAGCATCAACTCACTCTCGTAAGGGTGATAATGACGCGATTTTCAGAAACAATGCGGCTGATGCCGGAAAGGTTGTTTTGTCGAAGCTTACCTGGTATATGTCACATGTGCTTCCAAATGATCAAGAAAAACTTACACTCTACAAAACAACTGAATCAAAACCAAGTCTCCCAGTCGGTTACCGAATGGTTCAATGCGACTCGATCTCAGTCCCACAAACGAGAAATTTCACCTGGAGATTGTCGGTGAAATCAGCCCCGGAGAAACCTCGCTGGATAATTGTAGCATTTCAGACAGATAAATCTGGAAACCAGGAACACAACCCAGCAATTTTCGATCACTGTAATCTCATCAACATGTTTGTTATGTTGAACTCTCGAAGGTATCCTTGATTACGACGACATGACCTTTACTTAGCAAATATTTTCAAGGGTTTATGGAGATGCCGCGGCATTCCGAACAAAGTTTTACAATGTTGAAGAGTTGATTTATTCTCCGAACATTACTCCAGCAGATTACAAAGAATTGTTCCCAATGTTTGTTTTTGATTTGACAAAACAGAGCGAAAAACTCAAAAACTCTGTGACTGACATTCAGATAAAGGCTCAGTTTTCAGCAAACGTAGCAGCAAACACAGAAGCTTTCGCCGTTGTCATCAGTGATGAAAGTCTCATTTTCCAGAGCGATGGGCAGAAAATGCTTGTTGAATATTAAGTAAGATTTTTTTCTTAACTCAAGCTTGAGTTAAGAAAAAAGTCTCATTTTGAAATTTTGTAAGATTTTCCAGTGAATTTATTCTTCCAGATTTTACCATTGTTGTATAAAATTGAGCGTGGTGCGAGAAGTCTGAGAAAGTCTGCCGCTCCTTTACTCGTCTTGAAAATATATTCTCTTCCATCACTGTGGTCTGTTATTTTTACTGGTTTTCGCTTTCTTCCTCTTGTGCTTTTAAAACGTTTTAATAATTCTTCTTTATCATTTCGAAGAATGATGTTATAGATTCTTGACTTTGGCCAAGTTTTCCACACTTTGAGATTAAACATTTTTGCAAAAGTGAACTAGTCTTTATGTGTAAATTCACTTAAAATATCAATATCGTTTTGTTTCACAGAAGCTTGAAGTTCTTCTTTCAAATTGTTTTGAATAATGTTGTCAAACAGTTCAGACTTGCTCATATCTCTTTTCGGTTCAAGACCAATCATTTTGGCGAAATTAAATAAATCAATTCATGAAAATTCTTCAATCACCATTTATTACAAGAGAAAATCTCTTTAACTTATCTTTTGTGAAAGCAGACATGAAAAAAATAAGTAAAAGAAATTTTACCATATAATAAATGAAAGATATAACGTTGCAAAAGTTGATAAAACTTGTCGGTGAAGGATATATAAGAGAATTTCTCGGGAAAGAGAAAACTCTCAAACAATTAAGAGCCGAGGCACGACTTCGGGGCTTCAATGACATTTCAAAACTCAAGAAAGCACAATTGAAAAATTTGCTTTCAAAACCACAAGATTTGGATCAATTGAGAAAACGAAATCTATTGGTGAAAGCAAAGAAACTTGGAATAAAAAATGTCACAAAGCTCAAAAAATCACAACTCGTCAACGAAATTGATGATAAGGTGTTGAAATTGGTGGAGGAAAAACAGTCTTCCTTCAATGGTTTCACAAATCAATTCACACTTGAACCGAGCGGCAATGTGACATTTGATCCAGAATCCTTTTTGACCACCGTGAAACGAAAGGCGTTCGCAAAAATTCAAACGCAAACAAAAGTGAAAATAATTTTGAGATCAAAGATGAAAAAACAGATCTCAAGACAGGCCAAAGCCTTGTGGAAGAACACCAATTCAGATCATAAAATGAAACTGTCCTTGAATCAACAGACAAGAACGAATTGTGGAGTTTCTTGACAAGTCCTCGAGGACCTTGCAAAATTTCAGATGAATGGGAGTGGGTGGACATTTCACTCAATTGTGGCGCTTGATATTCACACTATTGGATATGAACCATTGAACGGAAGCTCTTGGGCTCCTCTTCCAAAATTTATAGCAAGCAAGAAGGCGATCGTCAATATGAAGAACGCTGATAACCAATGCTTCAAACGGTGTATCGCAAGAGCTTTGAATCCAGCAAAAAGGGGAATTGAAAAAAAACCAGATCGGATCACAAAACACTTGAGAAAACAAGCAGAGTCTCTCAATTCCAAAGGAATTGAGTTTCCAATGAGTTTGCAAGCAATTGACAAGTTTGAGAGACTCAATCCAGACATATCTGTGAATGTATTTGGATTTGACAACATCTCAAAAGTCTATCCTTTGAGAATATCAAAATTCGAAAGACAAAAAGAAATTGATTTGATGCTTCTTGAGAACAAGCATTATTGTCTTGTCAAAAATTTGTCGAGACTAATGTCAGTGTAAACCTCAAAACATCATAAGGAGATTGTGATTTGTCGGAGATGTCTCAATCATTTTCCAAACGAGAAAGCTTTGGACAAGCATGAAGAAAATTGTCAGAATCATGATGCAATCACGATTGTTCTTCCAGAAAAGGGTTCAATCTTAGAGTTCAAAAACCACAAGCATTCGATGAGAGTGCCCATTGTGGTTTATGCTGACTTTGAGTCATTCACAAAACCGATTGACTCATGTCAGCCGGATCCTGACAGAAGCTTCACGAAAGCTTACCAAAAACATGAACCGTCTGGATTTTGCTTTCACGTGAAGTGTCTTGACAAATCTTCAGAATCAATCTTGTTTACAAATACAAGAGAGGAAGAAAATGTTGCTGACATCTTCGTGGACATGCTTGAGAAGGGAATTGACCGAGTTTGGTCGTCCGAGGTGAAAGATATGATTTTTCCGAAAATGACCGGGCAAAGTTTGAATAAGCAAGAGAGTGCTGGATTTGCCAGAAACCATTTAAAGGTGGTGATGACAAAGTGAGAGATCACTGTCACTTTTCCGGGCAATTAAGAGGAGCAGCTCATAATAAATGTAACCTGCTTTTCAGAAAACCGAAATATGTGCCAGTATTTCATAACCTTTCAGGTTACGACTCACATCTCTTTATCAAGAATCTTGGGAAAACACAAGGTCAGATTGATTCTATCCCAAACAATGAGGAGCAATATATGTTTCTCGAAAAGTGTTAACGACGAAAACAAGAAATTCAAATGCAAAATTCGCTTTATTGATTCTTTTAAATTTGTGTCAAGCAGTCTTGACAAACTTGTAAACAATCTCGAACCGGATCGGTTCAAAAACTTGAAGGAACAATTCAATGACATTGAAATTGTTGTTGCGAAAGAGGGTCTTTCCATATGATTGGTTTGACTCTCTGGAAAAACTGTCTGAAAGAAATCTTCCACCAAAGGAGGCATTTTATTCAAAGTTGAATGACTGTGATATCACAGACAAAGACTTTGAACATGCACTGAAAGTGTGGAAACATATCAAGAAGACAAGTTTCTGTGAATACCACGATCTTTATTTGAAAACGGATGTTCTTCTGCTCGCAGATGTTTTTGAAAATTTCAGAGACGTTTGTATGAAGAACTATGAATTGGATCCAGCATGGTATTACACCGCGCCTGGGTTGGCTTGGGATGCTTGCCTGAAAAAGACAGGGGTTCAACTTGAAGTTCTTTCTGATCCGGATATGCTTCTGATGATTGAGCAAGGCATTCGTGGAGGAGTCTCAATGATTTCAAAACGATATGCAAAAGCAAACAATAAATATATGGGTGAGAAATTCAATCCGAATGAAAAATCAAAATTCATCCAATATCTTGCCACTAACAATCTCTATGGTTGGGCGATGAGTTTGCCACTGCCTATGAGAGGTTTCAAGTGGATTACAGATTTGAAAAATTGGAGAGAATTTTCTGAGCAAGAGGGAGAGGATGTATTCTTGAAGTTGACTTGGAATACCCAAAGAAGCTTAATGATTTGCACAATGAATATCCACTCGCTCCAGAGCGGATTGAAATCAATAAAGTCGAGAAACTTATTCCCAACCTGAATGAAAAGAAGAAATATGTTCTTCATTGCAAAAATTTGAAACAATATTTGGATCTCGGTTTGAAACTAACAAAGATTGACCGCGGAATCTCCTTTGACGAAAAAGCATGGTTGAAACCAGACATTGAGTTGAATACGAACCTTCGTTCCAAGGCGCAAAACGAGTTTGAGAAAGATTTTTTCAAACTCATGAACAACAGCGTCTTTGGCAAGACGATGGAGAATATTCGCAACCGGGTGAATATTCGGTTGGTCAATAATAAAAAGTCTTTGAAAAAATGTGTGGCAAATCCAAACTTTGATCATTGCACTGTATTTGATGAAAATCTTGTCGCAGTGCACATGAAGAAGACAAAATTTGTTTTCAATAAACCTGTATACCTTGGAATGAGTATTCTGGATTTTTCAAAGACCTTGATGTATGATTTTCATTATAAATACATCAAGAAAAAATTCAGCTCGAAGGTGAATCCGTTGTTCACGGACAGTGACAGTCTTTGCTATGAAATCGAAACAGAAGATTTTTAAGAGATATTTCAGCTGACGTCCAAGAAAAATTTGACACTTCAAATTTCTCACCAAACCATCCTTCAGGTATTCCAACAGGAATCAACAAGAAAGTTCCAGGAATGTTTAAAGATGAGCCTGGAGGGGAAATCATCGAAGAGTTTTTTGGCTTGCGATCGAAGCTCTACGCAATCAAGAAACTCGATGATGAAGAAGAAAAAAAGTGTAAGGGTGTCAAGAGAAATGTCATAAGAAACAAAATTTCTTTCAATAATTACAAAGACGTCTTGTTCTCAGGTAAAGAAGTGTTGAGGGCGATGAATGTCATTCGAAGTCGCCAACACAATCTCTCCACAGAGCAAGTGAATAAAATAGCTCTCTCTGCCAATGAAGACAAGAGAAAAATTCAGCCTGACAAAATAAATACCCTAGCTCTCGCCTTTCGGGGATGAGGCACCCTGGGGAACAGAGGAGGACGGGGACAAGGGGGGACAAAATAATGGAAAAGGGGCACAAGGAAAGTGTGTTAGAATGAACAAAATCCCTCTACTCGCTCTACAGTTAATTTCTGGCCACAGGTTCCAGAAATTACCCAGAATTTGAAAGACCGGCGTACAACTCTATTCAGTACATGGCACGGCATATTGCTGAGACTTTTTTTCTTTGTAATGAAGTTCGTAATATCAAATCATCGTGCAACCCCAAAATTGAACACTTGGGATAATTAATTCGTACAGCTTTAACAACGTATTGTCCAGAATTTCGGGGACTAGAAAATCAAACAAAAACTTAATTTTGACAATTACTGTACACAGGGGCGTAACGAGGTTAGACAGCGCCCGGGGGAAGAAGCAAGTTTGGCACCCCCATGTTCGAACCTGAGCTCTTTTGGAAGTAAATTTACTGTAATGAAAAAACTGCTTGTGACATTTTTGGTACTTTTCGGCGCCCCCATAGTGATTCGGTGCCCGGGTAATTGTGTCCCCCTTGCCCCCCTCGTTACGCCCCTGACTGTACATCATTTTATGTAAAACTTGCATTCTTTAACTATTTGTATAGACACTACAAACTGGTTTTGCGGCTTGCTGGAGATTTTGGTTTTCTGCAAACGACTCTTCTGTTGAACAAGTTTGCCCGCCCCCGGTTTATACTATGTGTAAAGCAACATGAGTGAAAAAGTCGCATTGCTGCCAACAAAGCGCATTTTTACAACAAATGCTCCCTTTAAAGTGCGCAACTGCGAAGTCCCGCCAGATTATTTGTACAGTGAAATCTCATCCCACGCACTTGTAACAATCCAAAACATTGGAAAAACATGAAAACAAGGGAAGCTATTTGAATTAAATAAGTATTTTGTTCGTATTTTGAAAAATTTTATATTTATTATAATAATTCCCAAAGTTTGTAATTCATTTAGTACTCTACTAACTCAGTGTTAAAATACCCATACTCACTAAAAGAAACATTTGCTTAGTGCAGGTTTAAGGAAAATGTTATGTACCCGGTATAGACCTGCAGAGAGCCGAAATGTCCGACAAAATTTAATAACTCAGAGGTGTTTTGCACCCCAGATATTTCCCTTGATAAATTTCAGAGGTATTTTGAACGCCAGATATTTGCCTTGGACCCGAATCGGGTCCGTAAAACACCTTCAAAAAACCTGGCTTGGTGCAAAATTTTCTCAGAGGAAAAACACTGTCTGCAACTGTTGCCGTAACACTGGGCATTTTCTTTGTGGTGTAGAAAGGGTGAGGCGTTTTGTATACGTCCATTTGCGTTGCATCGTCAACAACCTGAAAAGGATAAGCGAAATGTCGGCATTGCCCCCTCAGGAAAATTTTCTGCGGACGCCCATGGTTAAACTCAATACAACTGTAGTTGTCCGGATGTAAAAAGTGTTGTGGTGTCTCACGGAAGCTCGGGTGTTTTCCAAGAACCAGCGCAGCATTTTACTGCCTCACGTGCATTGTAAGTCAGTCAAATTTTGGAGAAACGCAGTCCCTTGCCAAAGTTTCCCCAAAACAAATGTGTGATACACTGGACTATCATACCGTCCCTATTTCTAAGAATTGTCTTTGTTTTGAAGTATTACATCTTAGAAAATATGAGTGTCCTTATTTGCAAGAAATGTCCCGAAATGTGATTTGCGTCCTTATTTTTTCTTATTTTCTGTAGCATAACAATTTTAAATAGGCAGTGCTTGATAAAAATACAGACCATTTTACGCCGCATCTTGAACAATTCGGAATCAAGGTTTTGTGAGGTCGTAAAATTAGAGTATTGTTACAGCACAAAGACGTGACGCATTACTAGGCATTGTCAGTACTGTAAGCCTTCAAGGCTGGTTAGGAATCTCAGGAAGGTTAATTGTGTAGTGATGGTTGAGTAATTAATCGAATCAAAAACAAGCAAGCGAAGAAACGTATCCCGAGACGATTGCAAGAAAGAATTCGAGATGCACGAGTTTTTTTTATAAGAATAAGACATTGCTGAAGCAAATTGTGCTTGGAGAAGAATATGCAAATATACGAGATGTGCAAACAGAAACAATTTCACCAAATATTTCATTTTGGGTATGAAAATGAAGTTATCCCCAGGCCACTTGTCCCTATTTTTGGTTCTAAATCGATGGTAGCCATGGTGATACACAACTGTCAGAAGACGTTAAAATCGGCGCGCTACCGTTTTGCGACGTACGCTTACTGGTAGTTCAGACATTCGCAGTAATTGAACATACTTCAGTCGGGTAGCTTCATGTAATTTTGACTATCGAGCAATGCTGTTGTAACTTGTACTTCCTACAGCAGTTAGTACAGATGACCTAGCAGATGTGGGTCCCAATGCAGAACCAAGGCGCGGGCCCCCGTGAGTACTGCTTTTATGACGTCATCGTGTTTAGTCAACCGTGCTCTATGACAGGCCCGTAACTAGGGGAGGAGCAGGGGGGAGATGATCCCCTGCAAAGATTTCCGCTTCACCTAGAAAAAATGTGTTGGATATAGTTTAAAATTGTTGGACACAGTTCAAAAAATTTAGGCCCTTCTCAGAAACTCTTCACTCAGCTAGTGTCTGAAGCTGTTTACAGGCCTGCTATACGACCATGGTAGAGCGCAGATATGAAGCCACAGCAAAAGAACTGAGCACGTTTGCTAACTTTCGATAACAGAGAAAATTCATCGCTTGTTCTAACGAGAACGTTGTTTGTTGTCAATGTGATCTATAAGCCGTTTTTACTGAACACTCGAGCGCAAGGAATATCTGGAAAAAATGAACAATCTACCTAAACACCATGTCACGGGGTCCCAAGATGGGCGGGGCCCAATGCAGCTGTATCGGCTGCATCGGCTTAAGGCCTGCCCTGCAGATGACATAATGTCACTTGTGATGTCATACAACAACATATTTACCACCAATAAGCACGAGGTTAGCAACAGGGTTGCCAGTTTGGCATTTTTAAGGCCGAATTCCAGATATTTAGCCTTTTTTAAGTGGTTTCGCAAGAAAAAATGGTGTTTGACATGTACGTCATGGTTGGCATTTTTTGGCCTTTTTGATGGTGTTGCCATGAAAACACATTGTTTGGCATTTTGTAAAACCTCTGGCTCAGTTGTTGCTGTCGGCTTGGAACTTTTACTCAGAACAAAGATCTTCTCTTTTCTACCACGGTCCCATTCTCGAATTTACAAGCGGCTTTGTCATGTAACTGACGTCAAAGAGAAAAATTATTAAAAATTTGCTGATCGATTCCTGGTTTACACCCATCGTGAGGAGTACCTACTTGAATATGGATATGTGCAAGTTTGAATCATCGCAAAAAGACGAAAGCAGAGTGCAGTCGACTGATTCCTCGAAAGCATACAGAAACACTAGTGCTTTTAAGTGTTAAAAGACATGATACTTTTTTGGGCAAGACTTCGAAAACTGCGGCACATTGCACAGTGCGTAGACTGTGCCGTTTTCGGTAAATTAACATAAAAGCCTGTGCAAATCAGGTTAGCTGTTGTACTGTACAGTATTTAAGTTTCTTTTAAGAAAGGATCTGCTGTACAGTGTTTGTGTTGTTATTTGCAGATTATTGATATTCTTCATGCTTGCATGCATGTTATGCAATAGATAAATTCCAGTGCAGCCATTTGCAATGTTCTGATAAAAGCATATAACAGTGCTGCCAGATTTTGCAGATTTTCATATGAGTTTGAACCATAATAAAGCCAATTTAGCAGATTTCACCGGTTGAAAATAGTAAAGTCAATGTGAGTGTGAATGTAGCAGATTTTTATATAAATATATGTACCAGAACAGCCAGATTTGGTAGATATTCTTTTTGTTGTAGATATTTGTGGAATTATGACATTTTAATGCTTGGTTTCAAGAATCAAGAGATTGGAAACTATGGCATGATGGTGCATGCTTATTTTCATTAACTGTGACTTATTGCTTCCGGCATTTCCTGGGTAACCTATTTTCTAGACAGTATTTTCAAGCAAAAGTTAATGGCAACATATTTTGTTTCAGCTCTGGCTTCAGGGACAAAACCTGGTATATCGAAGGGTGAAAAATGCGTAAGAGTGTTTCTAGTTTATTTTTGTTTGTTTTTCTAAAGCGCAACAGTTATTTTGTCCTTGATATGCTATAATACTTGGTTGCTCTACTTGTTTCTGAGCATCAGTATCAATCTGTGTCTTCCTTTCTATTAACTGCGGCGATTCTTGTCTACCCATATCTTCAACTCAAGCACTGTCTGTGCACACTGCACAAGTAACAAACATCAGCACGCATTGATGTTATTTAATGAAAATCGATTTCGCCATACGGCATCTTCAGTCCAAGTAAATTAAAAGTAAAAACGAGTGGAAGTACGCAAAGCAGTGATTATTTCTAAACAAAGAAAAAGATTGCGTGAAAAACATTATGAGCTAACGTTGACAGTACCGTACTGTGAATAAGCATTTAGAGTAAGCACAAACAAGTAGCAAAAGACACTAGGTGTGATAAGACAAGACCATACAACACACAGCGGGAGGGAAGAGCAACAAATGAGAGAAGAAAAAATGGTGCGCCAAAACAAAAGTGATGACAAGAGCAACGTCTAAACAAGGGCAAGTCTATCATTTAATGCGAGGCAAAATAATTATGTGCTTGTTGATGCTAGCGCTGATTTTGTTGAGCCACTTATCTTCTCAAATATCAAGGTAATCGTAGCTAGGTTGTTCTACGAACGTGGCTATGAAACATTCACTGATTTTAGGCTTTTTTTCAATCTTATGTTCGTGCACCACATGGTGTAGTAAAGGCACCTGCTCTTGGTCATTAGACAAATTGACAGTGTTCCACGAAGAGCGGTAAGAATTCCAACGTTTCGAAAATTTATTTGAGGTTTGGCCAGCATACTGTTCTCCGCATAATTTAAAGGTTGCAACGTAAATACCGTAATTGGCGCAAGTTAGCATCTGCCTTAAAGGAAACAATTTGCCCTCTGAATGCAAGGCAGTGCCTTTTGTGGAAAATTTGGCAAGCACGATGCAATCATGGTACCTAAAGTCACTGCCTTGCATTCAGAGGGCAAATTGTTTCCTTTAAGGCAGATGCTAACTTGCGCCAATTACGGTATTTACGTTGCAACCTTTAAATTATGCGGAGAACAGTATGTTGGCCAAACCTCAAATAAATTTTCGAAACGTTGGAATTCTTACCGCTCTTCGTGGAACACTGTCAATTTGTCTAATGACCAAGAGCAGGTGCCTTTACTACACCATGTGGTGCACGAACATAAGATTGAAAAAAAGCCTAAAATCAGTGAATGTTTCATAGCCACGTTCGTAGAACAACCTAGCTACGATTACCTTGATATTTGAGAAGATAAGTGGCTCAACAAAATCAGCGCTAGCATCAACAAGCACATAATTATTTTGCCTCGCATTAAATGATAGACTTGCCCTTGTTTAGACGTTGCTCTTGTCATCACTTTTGTTTTGGCGCACCATTTTTTCTTCTCTCATTTGTTGCTCTTCCCTCCCGCTGTGTGTTGTATGGTCTTGTCTTATCACACCTAGTGTCTTTTGCTACTTGTTTGTGCTTACTCTAAATGCTTATTCACAGTACGGTACTGTCAACGTTAGCTCATAATGTTTTTCACGCAATCTTTTTCTTTGTTTAGAAATAATCACTGCTTTGCGTACTTCCACTCGTTTTTACTTTTAATTTACTTGGACTGAAGATGCCGTATGGCGAAATCGATTTTCATTAAATAACAACAATGCGTGCTGATGTTTGTTACTTGTACAGTGTGCACAGACAGTGCTGATATGCTATAATTAGCACCTTGTTTACGAGCACCACTGTGTTTTTGCCAAATTACTCATCTGGTAATATCAGAACCAACAGCATTCAGCCTGTTCGGCATTTTTTGTTCCATTGGACCTAGCAACCCTGGTTGGCAACCTTACAGTTACAGTAATAGAAGTTTGGTGTGTACGATAACCCGCTTAAGTGCGAAAATATGTGCGCTAACTGCACGATCTTGAAAACAACTGACGAGCTCTAGCAACATTGTTTTGTTTGCAAAATATTCATTCGGTAAAATTTCTAAGTCACGTTGTCTGTTTCGGCTGAGGGATTGACTTGAAAACAGCTGCAGCTCAGTTGTGGCCAAATTAAGCGTTCAGCTGCCGCAAGGCGCCTGCTTAAACACGCGTAGATACGGATAACTTACCACCTTTCACCAGGATCATGATAGTGATGGAAGTTCTCATACCTTCGTCCTCTGCGTGGAATTGCCTTTAATGCTCTTCTTCGCTGTCAATTCAAAATTACACAGAGCCTTTTGTTTACTTAGTACGTAAGTCCAGGAAAATGACAGTTAACCTTATGTTACCAAGGACTGTCGGAAAACAATCTAAGGAAATGGATCAGCAACACTAAAGAACTACAACTCAATTTTTAGAATTAACAACATTACTTTGTGCCAGAACCTCTGCGCTGGACTAGGTTTGGAAAATGCAAGGTTCTCTGCCTAGATGCTGAACTACATTCCTAGTTATGTGAACACTCAAAAACTGATTGTTTTAGAACGTCGCTGTCTTGAGGAAGCACCAGGCGTTACCCTGCTCACCTTGCACACCAACACTTCTGGAGAAATATCCGTATTGCAGACGTTTGATCAACCGAAAAAAATTTCAAAAAAGTAGCAACCACATCATGCAACTAGTAAATTAATCAAAAACAAATAGCATGGACAAAGCAAAACATGCAATTGAAGGCGAAGAAAGACAGTTGACAACCAAGCAAGATGGGTTAAACACATTTAACAGAAACGTCCACTGTTGCACTTACGTAACAATGCAGCAGGAACTTGCAAATGGTTCTTTGATACTGAATAATTTGCAAAATGCGTCTACATCCTGCCAATTGGAATTGGCCAAAAACACCAAACGCCTGTTTCCAAACTTTCCCAACAAATATTTAATGAACCCTTCATTTATCTCATGGACCTTTATACCAGTTGGGTTTTTCGTAATCTCAGCCAACCCGCCGAAATCTGTTATGTCAACCACGTTGTGGGCACATATATGACTCATAAGCCCATTTCCAGTTCGCAAATTTATCACTAAGCCATCATGCAGGTCTCCGGGCAACTCGTTGCCACGAACATTGATGTTCAACTGATGTGGAGCATTACCCAGTTCGCGTGGTCTGTAGCGAAGAACGAAGGAAATGATAACAAGATCTTCAATTTCTTCCGCTGGTAAATAGTGGAAGTGATCCGATTCGATCAGTGATTGCGGGTGATTAACATAGTATAAATCAGTATAAATGTGATTGATGGCTGACCGGGCAACTGTCCAAGGAGTAGCCACTTTTGTGAAACTGTTTATTTATCAAAACTTGTGATGCGACCAAACGTTTTACGACTGCCTTCCGGCATGAAGAAGGTACGAGATTTGGAGATTTGTTCCAACTTCCAAAAATATCCGGTCTCTTGAGACTCAACTGCAGAATCGAACAAAATAATTGCATGAGACGTCGCACCACGCGAACACATGCCAGAAAAGCTGTGAGTCTCCTTTTCAGAAACCGTATCACGTTCCTGTGCCATCTGAAACAAGAGGTTTCGTTAGTAGCAACGCTGAGTGTTTGCTGCAAAGCAACGAACTTCCTTCGGTTTCAACTTCAAATTAGTTTCATGTTGAAAACCATACAAACATGCGCTTTAATTGATCAGGTAATCGTGCTGAAGTCACTGCATTTATCTTTGAATTACCGAAACATCAGCTTTATCTTTACAACAGAGAAATCAGACAATACCCATAAGCAATTTTAATTGAAAAAGATTGAAAAAAACTTGCAACCTACCTCAAACTTCGTTTTTTATGCAATAACTTAAAAGTATCGTCTTGTGGTATTATGCTTGTCGCCAAAACTCTAACCAGCACACTTTTGTCTTCGACCAGTTTTACCTTTGGGTCTGTCCAAGCATCTGTCCTGATAGGTGCAGCAATGGCTTTAAACGTCTCACGGAAAAGCTCTTTCAAAGAAAAAAACAACAACGGTTTGGAAGAACGCGTCATCAACATACTTGCCTTTCACCTTGAGGCCAGTTCCATTCCAATTGCGTTCCTACCAATTTGATCTCAAGTCTTGGAAAAAGCAATTGAAACAAACGACTAATGAAAATTGCTTTGAAAACGACCAATACATTACAAAATATTTCTTCAGTTTGTTTACGTCATATTGATTCGTCCGTCGGTTATTGTTTCATATGACTCAGCTAATGAACAGAAACAATAGAAAGGGCCATTATGCAAAGAAACCAATTGTTAGTGGAAATTAGAAGGTTAGCTAGTTGTGAGAAGGATTTTATTTAATTCTTTAATACTTTTACACGCGAATTAAAACTGATGCAAGATAAACTGCAAAATTGAAAGACATTTTTAATGTACTTGCTCTCTGGCGAATTTGTTGAACTGCATCAAAGCGCGCAGACATACGTTGTTATATTTCCTGCATCGAGCAAGAGGTATATATTTTTTCAAAATAAGGGCCTCAAAGGTAGGAATGTTGCATTGAACCTGGTGAACACTAACACTTCCTTGCCATGACAGGTTCTATAGAGCCCTGCACGCAAAATTATTGGCCACTAGTTGTTTGACAATTTTGGCCAATGTTTGATGGAACATTGTTTTGCAGCATTAGATGGAAAACGCTTTCTTTCAAGCGACATAGCGCAAGATTTGCCGGTACTCACAAACATGCATGTTCCCACTCCAGTTCGCATGCTTAATGTGTGGCAGTTGCTTGTTTTTATACTTACGCGAACGTTTGCAAATTATTAATTTTATTCAATCTGCATAGCTTTGCAACTGCACACTACTTCGCAGAGTGAATACAGATTACTCCGACTAATTTTACATTGGTTAAAAGCTATAATTGCGTTTTCGCATAAAATTCCAGAATCTCAAACCCAGGGCCGGATTTAACTGATGCGAGGCTAATCCATTTGTGGTCCTAGGCTAAGCCATTTGTGAGGTCCCTTCTCCCATTGTTGAGAGGAAAAAAATGGAAAGCGTTAAATCTATTTGCCAAAATCCGAAAATGACGCTCTGAAAGTACGGTTAGTAAAAAATTCTAAATCATTACTGGAGTGCCCACGATCTTTGCGTTCGTTGCTGCCTTCGACGCTAAAGTGTTGGATTGCACGGAATTGTTGAAATCCTACTTGGCTGGCGGGAACAGGATTATTAACTGCCACAGGCAAACTAACTGAAATCGCCACAATTGAAATATTTAATCAAACACACGATCTACGTTTTTTCAACAATCACATCTGTTTTTTCTTACCTGTGTTCAAAAAAAACAAACACACTGCACCTATATAGTATGTGTGGCGGCATAAAGACGTTGAAGCACAGCGTGTGGACCACGTTGCAACTCGCTTAGCACGGCTATAAAAATCTCACACACACGAGAAAAATAGGCCTACGTCACCTTAAACGCGCCAAAATGTTTGTAACTATTAGGTTCACCATTCTGAAAATTTGATAAAATCGTTACTGATTTATAGTGTTTCATATTGAAATTTGGAAGGGCTGATCACCAATGTCCAGCGTGGCGACTGGACTGGTTTAAATTTCGCTTATGCTGTCATTATTGAAATACGTATAAAAAATAAAAAGCTACAATTATCGAATCAAGTAAGGCTGAACATAACATAGTAAACAGTTAAAAGGTTTTGTCCTGGCTTTCTTCACACCACAATAATTTAAGAATTCATTACAATTTTTTGCCAAGTTTGTCACTTTGACTACCTCTCCTGAAACATTGCGACTGTTCAATTCACTTTTAATTCTTTTGAATCTTGAAAAAGATCTTTCGCCTGAGCAGTTAGTTACCATCAAGCTAAGGAATAAAGCTCCGCGTGGTTGCATAAACCTTAAATTACTAATCTAAAGCATCTGACCCAAACGCGCTTTTGTCATTTTCTAGCTGTTTCCCTATTCTTTGTTTCTTTGGGGAAGAGCTCTGTCGTTGTCAGTTGGCAAAGTGACTTTTGCTTGCTATGCAAGCTCTTCAAGATCTTCTCTCATTTGCTTAGCATGGAAACAGAACAAATTTGCGCAAGTACTCAATAGCAATCTGATTTCTGAATGACTTTACTGAAGAAAATTCAAATAGAAAAAAATCACATTTAAAAGTACCAATCGAGCTTTACGCAATACAAACGCAGACAAAATTACACCTAAGAAACAACTATGGTTTTATTGTAGGATACTGCTGCTAGCCCTACACATAGCTCTTATCTGCAGTACAACCTTGCAGTTGCAGTGACGCAACTAGAGGTTTGAGCCACAGGGAAACTTAGCTGAAGGGAGCCCACCGGCTAACGCTCAGAAAATAGTTGAGAAACAATAGAAAATCCAGTATTGAACGGCTATACAAAAACCCGAAATCACCGGAAAACATTCCAAAAAGGCAAAAAAGCAACAAACTACTGAAACCAAAAGAATAGTAAATACCGATATACAAGCTAGGTAGGGGCCCGGTTTTTTTATTTAGCTTGGCAGG
>Ga0210059_1003575_pt1 | contig 24921 bp, 16 predicted proteins | sample Ectturendosymbi2_FD_188042 | JGI IMG/M metagenome (GOLD analysis project Ga0210059, IMG submission 188042) | Ecteinascidia turbinata endosymbiont from Florida, USA - Sample 2 (SPAdes) (version 2) | ecosystem: Host-associated > Tunicates > Ascidians > Unclassified | place: Key West, Florida...
GGTTCAAGAGTCAGTCGGTCGGAGTCCGAGCAAATCTCTGCGACGAAGGAGCCAAGGAGCATGTACTCTAGGACTCTTCTTGACATATTATTTCTGATTTGAGGACAAACAGTTGCAGATTATAAAATGTTATCTTTTCACCTTTCAATAAATGTAATCATCATTGTGGTATCATTTAAAATCCTGGATTTGTGCCCAATCGCTTTGTTTCAACAATTGTGAAACACCCTGTACATAAGAGCTGCATGAAACTGGGCAAAAAGATGAATTCGGGTTGGCACCCCTGATCTAAAACCTGTAGAATTTTTTGAGAATTTTTTTACAATGGGATGAATACTGTTTCTTATATTCGACATTCTACTCACTGCCGCACCAAGTCTTGATCGAATTAACTATAGTCGAAACATTCCCTAATACAGTACATTACCTTAAAACATGGAATTCTTTCCTTTGACTCCCTGATGTTATTGTTATGTCACACCCATGGCTCAATGATTCTCTGCTTAAGTACATCAGTTTTTGGTCATAAAAGGTTTGTGTAGTGACTTCACAGCTGAGGTTACACTTCATACTATAAAAAAACTTGAAACTGTTGTTGTAAAGCAAAAAATTATCTACTGGGACCAAAAGTGTCCTTATAGGTGAGGTTGTTGCAGCTGAACTCGAATGCATGTGAAAGACAAATATTCTGCTGGAAACAAAGAAAAAGTGTCGCTATAGGTTAACTCATTGCAGCTGAAGTTGTTATAAGCGAATTCTACTGTACCTCTTGAAAGAAAACTGTCAAACAATTTGTTGAAAAGTTATGATTTTCTAGATTGCATTTCAGTGCTAGTTTAAAAAATTGTGCTTTTCTGAAGACATCACAATGGCAGACTATGATGAGCAGATCAGTGATGATGAAAAGGTATGTTTCAATGATTATATACTGCTCTCCAATAATTTCGTGCTGACTATTACCTGTTACATATGCATGTTATTGTGATCATTTCCATTTTTTGTAAGTTTCCTGTTTTTGATCTGTAAGTTTGCACAAGACATTGGTAATAAATAGTGACTTCAGTTTCTTGGTAGTTAATTTTGTTTGGGGTGTTTGCCTTTACTCCCTCTAATTTTTGTTACATAAGTTACTTCATTGCTGATATAAAAATTGAACAAAATCTGTTTTATAGACGAAAATAAATATTAACAATCTTTTTGAAATGAAATAAAAAAACAGAAACAGCTTGTTTTGAAAACATTAATTAAAATTTTTTGGATTGTGAGCATTTTTGAAAGACAAAGCATTTGCAAATGAAAATATTTTCATTTCAAAACCAATTTTACTTTCATTTTGAAAACACTTTTGCTTTGCAAATGGTTTCTAAATAAAAATGTTTTCATTTTAAAACAATTTTATATTTTCATCAACACTGAAATAGTCTTCAAAAAACTATACATGTTTTATTTTGAGACGTTTTGGATTATTCATAATCCATCTTCAGTCAAAAAATTTTAGTGTTGATGAAACTGTTAAGTCTATTCTAATTTTATGCTCCAAAATTTTATATTTGTTTTGCAAACACTACCACTTTTATTTTGAAAACACTTTATTTTGCAAAAAAACGTAGCATCAGCTTTTCTTATTGTGGCCCATGCGTGCCACCCTCCTTAAGGGCCAGTGTTTTGACTTGAGAAGACTTCATTTACAGATTCTCTTGTGCCATTGTCTGATTCCAGCAGCTCGAGATCAAATTGCGTGTATGTCTGAGCTTGGTGATTGCTGTTAGATGGCTGTGATCAGTGAGAAGCAGATGTTTAGACTAGTCTGAGTGTTTCTTTGTTGTAATGACCAATGCTTGGGGAAATGTCTTAGGAATTTGTGATGTACAATGTATCGATTGTGGCTTAGAGTAAGCAAATGGTGTCTTTTAGGCCAGGATAAGTGGATGGATGGTGGCTATGGGGAGTAGTGGTTGTAATGTAGTCAGTCAGTCCCACGATTTGTCCAAAACTGCTTTATTCATTTCAGCTGTTGGCTGTTCAGGTTTAGACAAAAGGTGTTTTTTTAGTTTGAATGTAAGCTTTTATATATCTCATAAATTAGTGTTTATGGCATTGCATTATGTCTTGTCCAGATTTCTTCATTATATTCATTGTGCTGATACCTTATAGTGTTTTTCACCAGATTCTAAGCTTATTTTTATTTTTCTTATGAAGTTTTGGTTTTCAGAGGAGAATTGCCCATGATTTCATCATCCACTCTCCTCCTGGAGAAGTAGAGACTATAATGAAAGGTTTGCTATGGTGTTGATTTGATCTATTGTGTCCTGTAGTAAGAATTCATTTATGCGATCATTTCCTGTTCCAATTTTGTATTGATCTAAAATATAAATGCTTCCAAATGTTTTGGTGATGTTGTGCACATTTTTGTGCCCAAATCTATTTCCAAAATCAACACTTTTGTTCTTTCACCACATGGATCAATCTGGTTGGTTATGGTTAAGTTCACCAAAGTTACAGTAGCACATCAGTCAACAAATAACATTCCTGGGATAAAGGTTTTAACCTGGGTATAGGTGGTAATTTTTTCTCTCTTGTGTATGTAAATAACAGAATTGTGGGAGTGAGATGCATTTGTTATAATTGTTTGCTAAATTTTAACATTTGCAGCTGAATGCATAGTAATTGGTGCATTTTTGGCAAGCCACTCAGCAATGAAAGTGCGAAAATTGCATTTTCTCTGGTGATATACTTTCAGTTGTGGTGTGAAAACCAGTATCATAATTTCGGCCAGCTTCAGGACACCATATGGAAACCCAAAAATTTCTGACATGTACCCTGCTAGTTACTGTAAAAATGGCATGAAAATATTTTGGTATGTTATGTTATTGTTTGTTCTGACACGTTTTCTGACAGTAAAACTAGGGGATGACATGTTGCAAGATCATGGTTTAAGTGCAACTTTAGGTAACTGTACAGAAGCCTGTAAAATCATGCATAAGATTACAGATCATGGTGTATTAGTGTCTGTTGTAAACTATGGTAAAAATGGCATATACTAATGCACCTTCAGCTAATCTCAGCAAATTTTCCTGAAGCTGACAAAAAGCTATGTCTACCTGGCCAAGGTGATTTTCTCAAAGACATTAAGGGTTCATGCAAAAACTAAACATGGCAGATATGAGATAAAGCACTACAGCAGTTGTTGGCATTCTCATTGCCTGGTATAACTAGTTTGTCTGCTCATGATTTTCAATAAACCAATACTTAAGTTTAGACGAGTATTGTTGCTCATGTGCAACTATAAGAAATACTTTCAACATGACATGACAATGTATCTTGTGGACTTGTTACTGCAAAAGGTCTTTTGCTGCAAAGAGTTTGTTGTGGCATAGATATTGTTCTAGCATAGATAAATAAATACGGAACTTGCCTGATTTTTAGCAAAACTTTTTTTCTTGTATATAATAATAGAAATCATCAGAATTGTTTGGACTTTGATATTAAAGCAGGATAAAAACATGAATCATCAAGAATGGATCTTACTTTGCTTCTAATCTACCAAAAGTTAGCATTGTCTAATATTCAGACAATAATATTTGGACTACTGCAGTTTTAATGGAGTACCATGGAGTACCTTAACCACTACAGCAAGCTTCTATTTGATTAAGACAGTAGGACTGAAGATGCATAGTATTATGTGAAATCGATTTCCTATTAAATTTTACTAATAGATTCAAGCCCTTCACCTGTGTGGAGGCTAGCTAGTTAATATAGTAAAAGACTCTGCACTGTGACCACTACTCTAGAAAAAAAGTCAATTTTGTCATGTTTGTGATGAATAGAACACTTTAAATCACACTGCAGAATACTGACGCTGCTGGTTCTGTGAGCATAGCATGACAACATTATGATACTAAGCATGCACTGTACAGGGATGTCTAGAAAAGAGTTTCTGGATATCCCTGTGTACTGTATTTTACAGACCATAAGATGCATTTTCAATTTTTGAATGCTAGCTGTTCTTTTTTCATACATAGGTACACCGGATTATAGGGTGCAAAATGGCAGATTACATACAAGGGAGTTTATCTGTCCCACATGCCTAATCCGCTAGACTTGAATAAAATAAACTAAAAGCACGTGTTTGATTTGGTGTGCACCAATGTAGTCAAAAACCTTCCAGAGTAATACATATAGCTCTGTGCAGTAGCCTCGTGAAGTATACAATCTGTGCTTCAACACTGAGGTATATATGTGCCAGCTACTCATGGAACCACATGTGTGGCTCATTGCAATTGTTGTTGGTTTATTATGTAACATGATGGTGTGTTTACAAAAAATCATAACTTGCAATTGAATAAATAGCACCGTTTACCACATAAAGAAAGCACAACTGGATCCATACATTAGACTCACTACATTATAAGACACACTTTCGTCTTTTGAGAAAATTAAAGGATTGTAAGTGCACCTTATGGTCTGAAAAATGCGGTAGCATTGTGCACCACGTTATCCAATATAGTAAGATGGTGGAAGAAACAATTCAGGTCCCACTTTCTACTTGACGGCAAATGTGGAGTTACCAGAGTTACTACCCTATACAGTTCACTACAAAGGTTTCAAGTACACGGAAAAGAACCAACACATTTGAGTTGACATTGTGGATGACATAGCAAGATTAAATTATCAGTCTAATGAGTTTTCATACTTGAAAAAGTAATCCAGATACCCCACTACAATGTAAGGAAATTAGCTAAAGTCCAGTTACCTTGCTGCAACTTGGGAAAATTTGCTAAAAATATGTAAAACTGTTGATCCAAAACGTAAAAAAAGAAAGGTTGTGTTCATCTTTTATTTCTTTGCACATTTTATCTGAATTTAAAAATGCCTATGCTGAGCAGAACCTTCAGGGCATGTCAGTCAAAGATCATATTAAATAGTCCACAATTGTGCTTGCTTTACAGTAGTACTAGCTTATTAGGGATTTAGCATCTTTGAACAAAACTCCAGTCACTCAACACTTTTATACCAGCCTGTGTTTCTTTACGCACTTGGTGTTTATGTAATAGATATTGCCTATGCAGCAATATGGCATCTATTGCATACTGGCTTTTATTTTTATTGTGGAATTATGTACATTTACATGTGAAAACTATGAAGCGAAATAGCAGATTAAACAATGGAAGCTCTTGTTTAATAACCAGGTGTTTTATGAAACTTGCATAAACATGTTAACTCACAAAAACTGCCTAATATCCTGCATGGGCCTGATACTGAAAGTGTAAACAATGTTTCTGCCCTGTTGTAGTCATAAAGACAGTTTGTGTATATTAGTTATTGCTGGCAATATTTAGCTTGTTTATATTCTTGCAGATGTTCGAACACTCTTAAGCAATGACAACTCATTTGTTGAAGGAATGCTCAGGTTTGTAAGTCTATTAATTTTGTTTTAGCTGACAGCAATTGCTGGCAGGCCAAAGCCTGAATTAATCTTTTTGCCATGGCGTTTAACACCTTCGTAGCCAGGTTAATTCAAGCGGTGCATATGGAATCACCCGGTTCACATGTGTCTTTGCACGGGCATAACTCTGGTGCTGAATGCGCTAGAGAGCTGTTCAAGCACGCAAAAGACTTGGCAAGTCTTCGAGTTCGCAATGAAACCAAATTTTCGGTTGTGGGTTTCAAGTTTTTTGTGAGTGACATCATAAGTGCAGTACTTTTAGGACTCTTTGGCCACCTTCATCTGATTTTGGGCCCAAACCACTGGATGGAAGTATTTTGCTCAATTGTTTGTTGGAATCTAGGCTAAAATCTGAGTCTTTTGATACTTTGGATGACTTGCTAAGGTTTCAAGTTCAAAAGTTATGATATAAAATAAACAAAATAATTGATTAATCCCATAATCAGATAATTAATTTGTTAATTTTCGATCGTAACTTTTGAACTAGAAACACTAGTAAGTCGATTAAGGCTCAAAAGACTTGGATGCTAGCCTAGTTCCCAATGAAAACTTCAGCGAAATACTTCCATCTAGCAGTTGGGCCCTAGGCCAGCTAACACGAGCCAAAATGGCCAAAAACGTACTTCACTTATGATGTCACTCACAAAAAAACCAAAACCAATTTTTTTTGCATTGCGGACTAGGAGCCTTGCTGAATCTTTTGAGGGTTTGAACAGCTCTCAAGCGCAATCAGTAGAGGAGCTATGCAGTTGGTAAGGCAACCGAAAACTGCTTGTTTTAGGCTGATTTCAAAGTACGAATATATCGTACCATGGCAGCGAATGTGTTAATGTGAACGCTTCTGCCCAAGGTGTCCTGCTACAACTAACCCAGTGGCCTTGGATCAAACATCCAACCTCTGCCACTGAGCTTTCACCCCCTGTGATATTTGCTGAGCATTTTTAATTTTTTCTTTTGCACAAGAGAATGCATTGATACGGTAATTTTCTTGAGTATCTTCTTGTGAAAATGTAGGTTTTTGATCTAATTTTTGCACCCTCAAACTTTGAGCTATTCCAGATTTGATTTGTTTATCATGCTCATGCAGATGCTTGGTAACATAAAATGCAGGCAAAAATGCTGTTGTTATGACTTACCTTCTGAGAATGTTATTCTGTGTGTGTCAAATCTAGCAGTGCTGCTAATTACCTACGCTAGCAAGGATCTAGTTGCTGCAATCAATACAAGTTAAAATGTTATCCCACATTCAGTAAAACCAAATTCACCCTTACCTTAAACTTGCAACACTTGGAAAAATACCTTTGAGTTTCCAGTGTGCATGTACTAGACACAAACCTGCCCTATGTGGCTGTCCTGCAGATTATCTCATAATGCAGCTTGCGGTCCAAATATATGTGTTTGTTTGCTGTGTAAAAAATGCAGTGTTTCTTTGAAAAAAATGTTGAAGCTTTCCAAAGATGTTTTCTTACAATTTTGAAAAATACTATCTATAGTTCATTTTAGATCATTGTAACATCAGAAAATTTGTGATTTGACTATGATCAATGTGGATAATGAACTGTATTGTGTAGTTAATTTTGCTGATGTGCCCAAATGTCAGAAATATTCAGATCCTGTGTTGTGGAGAAAAATAACTGGTGCTTGTATTAGGTGATGTACTGGAGCTTAAATCCTCAGCCCTGAAATCTTCAAATAAAATCTTTAGTGGTGAGGTTCAGCTGTGTGAAGTAAACCTGAGGTGTGATGATAGTCCACTTGTTCCATTTCATTTATTGTTTAACTGGGTGGTGTAGAAAACAGTGAATGAATAGCAAAATGTTATTCGAGTGATTTGCAGTCGTAGCAAATCAAATTCAGCATTGAAAGTAAGCAGGTTATGCAAAAGTATTGACAGAAATAAAACAGGGCAATGTTACAAAAATGTTTAAGCTGCTGGTGAATACAAATTATTGTGTTGTCATAAAGCTTCAGTGAGAGAATACAGATCAGATTTGCTGATATCAAATTTCCAAGATAAATGTTTTATACAGCTAAGGTATAACTTCAAATATCTGTTTAAAAATATTAATTGGTTTCTTTCCCCTCTTGGTAACATCTACTGATCCCTGCATTATGCTGACGCCTTCTCACCACGATCGGCACCAGAAAAGAATTGGAGGGACAAACTTTGAAAGTGAGGACCAAATTCCCCTTTGATTTCCAATATCTGTGGGTCTTACACTGCATATTTGAATTGTGCCATGTGATAAAGTGGAGAACCATTGGTTTCAGGATTATCACCCAGCTGGTAGTAATCTAAAAAGTACATATTCATTATTTTCCCGGTTGATTAAACCGGTTGCTTTTTACTGAATGGATGTTTATCAATACACTGTGCATGCTGCTCAAGCTCTAAACTGTGGAATACTGAGGAAGTTTTCATTGAAGAAATACACACATTATGTGGATATCTTACGCTTCTAATTGTTGCAAGCTTGATCCAAAAATAGGATACAGTCAAGTGGGGTGAATAAATTTCATAATGTTGAGGTAAAAAGTAACTGCCCCCCTTGAAAACTATTGAAAAAAAAGTTTCAAATGAATTGGTGCTGCAGAGGCTTTGAGACATTGTTTGTAACATATTTGTTCCAACCTAAGTCCTCAAATAAGATTTGCAGATTTGTTTGAAAGTGATGTTGCTGTTCGATAGGACCAAAACTTTCAAACAGATTTTATAAACTTTTATGCTGCTTTCGAAGCACTTGGCCTAAACATGTCAATGTTGGCAGATGCTTTGGTAATGCATGTCTCTGGATACCCATACCAATAAAAAATTTGACAACTTTACGTCTTGAGTTTTATGGGCTAGTTTGTTTTTACCCCAAACGGATGCATTGACGTGGGCAAAAGAAACTAGTTACTTTTTACCCCAGACAAGATTTTTTTACCCCATGTTTGTATATTTTTATGATCTTACTATAAAAGAGATGAAGTAAATTTCTCTATAATACTTCTCTGCAAAAAACAACAACCTTCATTTGTTGTTGGGCATTTCAGCTGTATTGTTAATATATTTGGTTACTATAATAGCTCACAAGCAATTGCCAATTATCTTGTTTTGAGTCTAGAACAGAGGTTCTTCGACTATTTTAGATGCGTCTTTAGCGTTAGGCATTGATACTTGCATCTCAGCCAACCTGACAATGAAACACAAAAAACAGTGAAAAACTTTATTTGCAATTATCCTGATTTTCCACAGTACGTTGCTACCACACCTGTGCTCCTTTCATGCCCCTCAGTTTGAGAACCCCAGGGTCTAGTCCAGAAAGTAGTAAAACAGTGGTGGTGATGAAACTGCATCATAATTGCATTTTTTAATCTGCATCACAATAGTACTGTGTGGCTAAAACAATGGTAGGTTCATAAGACATTTTTGCTGGAATCAGACTACAGCAGGTTTAACTGAAGGGCCAGATGAGAAAAAAATAGTACTTAATTGCATGCAGCAATTGATGGAACCAAATACCTTTAGTTAGATAAAAGTAATGCAAAGATTTTCTTCACCAGATAAAAGATATTTTTGACACATGTACCTCAAGACACTAAATATTTCTTGAGGCTATTTTCAGGTCTAAAAGCAGGCCAGCTTGAAATTTCATCCTCCAAAAAAGAAACATCTATGCATGGGAAAGTCATTACAGACAAAATATTTTTTTAAAGTACAAAGTGAGAAAAGAAGAGGTTAAGAGAAAGTCAAACCAGATGAGGGTCTTGTTTGTTAAACCAGTTACCAACCAATACACCACTAGGTACTCAGTTGAAGTTTCTTAAGTACTACATATAAGAGTAAAGCTGAAGGCATAAAAATGATTGGAGTCAATAGGGGAAAATTTATGCTGTTTTTCTGTCCAAGCGTTAAAGCTGACTACTGGGAACAACCTCAAAGTTTTCTTCGAGTTTGTCGATGATAAAATACCAACAAGTATGGAAGCAAACTTTCTTGCACAAAATTGAGAGTAGAACTAGTACAAGTCGCTTGTTGTGGGATTGGCCCACTGTGAAGGACATGGATATTCTCTTCCATGCTTTGGGTATTGTTTTCATGGTCCAGACCAGAAAATACTTAAGATGCAGGCAGAGGAAAGGCTTGTTTAATTTTTAAGGGAGAGCATGGTGTCCAAAACGTTTGCAAACCTCTGCAAGTTTGGAAAATAATACTGATGACCTGCTCAAGACTGCTTTAACTGAAGTGATCATTGTAATCTACTGTTTTCGCATGAAAGCATGCTGTAAATAAATCATTGCAAGTCTACATTATGGCTAAATGTTAGTGCTAAAATGTGGATTACTTTTAATGTACAGAACACAGGCAAATCTGGATGAAAGAACAATAGAATTTTTACCCAGAAAAAGTTTTTTTTACCCCTTCTCCTGGGTAAAAAAAACTATAATTTTTCTTTGGGGGAAAGATAACAAAAAGATTCAATGTTACAATACACTTTGGCATGGGGGTTACGTTCTATCAAAAGACCAAGAAAATACCTTAGCTTGTTTTAGAGATATTAGAAACTTAAAATTTTTGTTTTTTTTACCCCATTTGACTATACGTAACCATTCTATTTATGTTTTTAAATGCGTGAAATTTAGCAATGACTGCTTGTTGATGTAGTATGGAAGTACATCTGTGTTTATGTTTACAAAAATTACTCACTGTTTTGGAAAGAATGATCCTATTTCAGAAAATGGTGCTTGAGAAGTTTTTGGGAACACCAAACATTCCAACCTTTGCGAAAACTGCCGTATTTTTTGTGTTTCTTCCCAAAAAGTTAACATTGCTGCTCAAAATCGAGTTACACGAAATTAATCGACAGCAAAAATGGAAGACTCAACAGGACTTGACAACAGTTGTGATGTTACTTGATAGTCAGATGCCTTGGAGTCAACTTGACTTGCAGATTCACAACACCATTGGTCAAACTCAGTATAAAATCATTAATATGAACATTTGGCATCCTGGTTCATACTTTTCAAGGAAAAACCTACAATTGTTATTTAAGCGCCGTATTTCTTCGATTTTAAGCCGTGGCTTATGTTTATTTCCATCATTTCGTGCGGCTTACAAGCAAAGACGGCATACATTTTTTTACATTAGCTCAGGTTGTTTTTAAGGAAAATGTTTGGTACCCGGTATGAACCTGTAGGAACCCGATTTTCTCTGATTCTAGGGGCCTGATGATAATTTTCGCTGATTCTAGGGACCCCATTTTCAATTCTAGGGACCCGATTTTCAATTGTAGGGACCCGAATCGGGTCCCTAAAACACCTTAAAAAAACCTGCTTTAGCTTATCGAAAGGTATAGATGACGCTCAGTCTTTCCTTGGCTACATTTTGTCGACCAAACTCTCCTTTCGCATTCTATTATCTTCAACATCACGTGCACATCCGTCACAGGAGGGATTATGATGAACAGAAGGTAGTTGTAGTGGCGTAAGCATCATTACCAGGGTTGCCGGTTTAACGCGAAACGTGCTGTACACTCAATTATCTCAGAGGCTCAGGTAACCTATCTTCAAGTGCGGCTTACAATCAAATGAAAATGGTAACTTTATGTCCCTGGCGTAGACATGAAATATATTCAAACAGGTTTTGAAAACTTATTCTGGAGTCGAAAATGTGTTCCATGAAAGAAATTTCAGGGTTGTTGCGCAGTCGTGAAAACTACCGAAAAATTTTGTCATTTTTCAGTTTGGGGAAGTCTGGAAAAATGTTTTTGGTCTGTTAGCATTGGATGGATGGATAAAGAAAATAATATCCCAGACTTGATCTTTTGAAGTACAGTTTCATAATACTTTTTTTTCAGGATTAATATGGTTTTACTTATATCGTAATAAATATTACAGTGTTGGGTTTGACGTGGGTGGGTCATACGGAAATGTTAGGTCTGGAAATAGTCCGGAAAATGTCTGGAAAAGGTCTTGAAAAAGTCTAGAAATTTATATGCGAGATTGCGTAGGAACTCTTGAGATTTCAACAGTAAACCCCACTCATAGCTGCAAACTAAGAGTTCATCAAACAGCACATAAATATAGTCCTTAGACTTTACGTGGTCCATTGTTTATGGTGATGGGACCTTATCTGTTGCATTGTCCCGATGTGTTGCTGTTTCAGTGCATTGGCCAAGTACAGAATCGACCAGTTCACCCCTGCAGTGTTGGACGACAATCAGGTGCTCATCACCAACCATGGAAAACTTGATAACGGAAAGTTTTTGGATCCTCGCTCGAAGAAGTCTTTCAGGTGAGAGCCTGAACATATGCGAGTGCTGTTGTTCGTTGACCAGGTGTGTTTCAGCAAAATCTAAATTTATATACAGTAGTTATAAAATACAAAATAAGATTTTTCGTTTACTGCGCGTTTTTTTCCGTCAACGACCGGAGCTAAGAGATTGTTCGAAATGCACCTGAATGTAAGTTTTCCTTCCAGTCAATCTCTTCGAGTTCAATTTCAGTTGCAAGGAATTTCGATCCAGCGTTGAACGAGTAAAAAATACAGTTATTTGAAGAAAGTTGCTGATTTGAAATACTGAGTTCGAAGCCAGGTCACGTGACAGTCGGTGGGGTCTGTTTGGAACAACTCAAGTCAGTGTATTAAGAGGGCTGTGGCCGGGTTGAGGGAGGGTTGTGGCCGGGTTGGCCAAGAAGGAAACAACTTTTTTAAGTGTTTATCGCCATCTCAGCTCATGCAGGCGCTCTGGACAAGTCCTTCGCATTCCAACCAGCAAAGATTCGCTTTTAGTGGCATTTGCTGATGTCGTTATTTTTAAACCGATATACGAAAAAGATGTTGTTCAAGAGTTTGTTTTTTTAGTGGCTTGATCTTCAAATAAGTGTGTGTATTGTCAACAAACCACTAACTTACCGTTTATTCCGCAGTCAGTGAGAATGTCTTACGCTTACGTTTAACTGTGGTTGGCCGATGTATTCTGTTCTAAACGATGATCTCCTTTTGACGTTCTTAAAAGTATTTTTAGAACTTTTATCAAATTGTTTCCTCATCATTACGATTGTAAATTATTGAAATGGCAATTATGTAACTCCGTTCTTATTCGCGCCCCTCATCGCCCGAAACAATGAGAACACGATTCACGGAATATTTTGATCAGTGTTCGACTTTAAACTTCCATCTGTTCCAAACAACTTCGCCATCATCTCTGCTCGTCTTGCGTGAAAGTTGATGATGTCAATTTGATGGCGAGCAGGTACAACTTCTCGTCGAAAGCCGTCAGTGAGGTCCAGTCTGAAGATGTGGACGGGGGTGTTGAGTCGTGGAGGAACGAACTGGACGTCGCGATGAAAGATTACGTTAAGAACTACTACCCCCAAGGAGTTTACTCCGTGAGTACTGATGCTGTTGGCGCGTGCTGTTGATTTATTCCGCGCTGGTTCAGGTTATGACAGATTTCGTGAAGAAGTTATTAAATTTGTAGCCGCGCTGGAATGAAACTAAGAAGCAAGAGAAAATGACAATATGTATTGAACAGAACTTCCCGGAGTCTTCAAACTCGCCCTGTGGGGTGCTTCGGGGTTGATAGAAAAAAATATTTTGAAAAAATATTTAGTTTATAATAAAAGAATTGAAATATTGTTTTGAAAGAAATGTTGGCAAGTGTCGGGTTTCCAAGTTGTCGTGTGCGGCGATTGTAAAAATTTTCTACCATGTGTTCGATCTAACCCGGAGTCATTCTCATCTTTAAATGCATTTTTCAGGATTAAATGTCAAACACAGATCGTTAACAGCACAGAAACACTGCTACCTTTGCTCGAAGAAAACGTTGAATTCGTTTTTTACAGTTTGCTTTGAACCGTTTATTGCGAACTGCTCTGGCCTCGTCAGATGGACAGGGCGCTATCAGCTGTTTTTGTGTAATTGTGAAGTTTTTGCTTTTTTCAAACTTTTGATGAGTTTGTGAAGAAAACAAAAAGGTAATTTTAAAAGAACTTTGTAAAGAACTTTTAACTGCTTACTCTTCTGCCAGACGACAAGACGTTACGTTTCTCAAATGTTATAGTTTGCGCCCATGGCAATGAAATTTTAGAAACAGTTTGGCAATATTCCACTAATCATCACCACCGTTGTTGTTCTTTTATTCTGAAAACCTTCGCCGGTTCTGGTTCAAATCGTTTCATTGAACTTCATGCTTCAAGAACAAAAATCTTAAGGATATTGTTGCCACCTCAGGTGTATGGGAAGACAGGGGCCGGGGGAAGCCAAGTCCTGGTCGTGTGCATTGAGGACCATAAGTTCAGTCCAGAGAATTACTGGAACGGTCGTTGGAGGTCGGAGTGGCACATTACCATCGAGGGAGGCAACGCAAAGATCGTTGGTCTGCTCAAAACTCAGGTACAAAAGAGTTTGTTTGTTTTGGTGCAACGGGGAGCAACTGTTGCTTTTGCTTCGAGTTTTAACTATCAAGTGAAACGTTTACTTCCTTGCGTAGGTTGATGTGTGTTGCCTGATGCGGCAGAACACTACAAGTGCAGTGGCTTTGTTTTGCTTGTGGCTGAGCAGCCGGATATTTCCATCCCACCCACATTTCCTGCAAGAAATCATGCAGCGATTGTGTGGGAGGACATTGTCGCAAACAGTAGTGGCCTCTTCTTCGCTGCCACCCCCCCTGCTATGACGCGCGCTTCTATCGCAAAGTTGACCGGCGTGACACGCGGCACAGTAACGTCACAATTCGAGTATCACTGCAGTCCACCCCCACTTTGTTGCTGTCTTGTTAAGGTCCACTACTACGAAGACGGGAACGTCCAACTTGTCAGTCAGAAGGAATGCAAAGATAATCTGACTGTGACGGTGAGGAATGCTGGACTTGTGTTAATATTCCGCTCTGCGTTTAATTTGCTTCTAAAGTTGTTTGTTCAAAATGAAGGGGTGCCTGGGTCAGCGCGCCGGACATTTGCAAACCAAGTTAATATCGAAGTCGTGCGTTGGTTACTGGTCATGCGACGCCAACATGCTACGTCGAAGTACTTGGCTTTACTGTGAAAAACACAAACTGATGAACTCTGGAGAGGGCGTGGCTCGAGGTGGAGAGGGCGTGGCTCGAGTCGTGTATTTTCTATCACGGGGAGGGGGGTACAAATTTCTTAGTTCGTTGGAAATCAACAGGTGTTCGTGTGTCACGGGATTTTACGTGATTATGTTGCGTTGGCGCGATTAGCTCCCATTGTCTTGTGTGTTGTGATGGAACAAAGCAGTCCGTGAGTCAAATATCTTTCCTATTTACGTCAATCGAAAGTCCATGATGTTTTCTTCAACAATTTTATGCCAAACTTTTCACTTTCTAGTCAGAAAAGCAACTTGCTAACGACGTTGTGAAGCTCTTGGCGAAGTCGGAACATGACTACCAGGTGTTTACCTTGCCTTGTTGTTTAAGAATTCTATGAATAATGAAACTTCAATGAGTGTTCATGTGTTACCGGGTGTGTTGTATCTGGCTCACCGATGTGTTACCGGGTGTGTTGTATCTGGCTCACCAATTTCTGTCATTGTGACTTGATGCTCCTCCATCAAAAGTTTCTACACACCACTGGATGGGACTCCGTAAAAATGTTTCTAATCGGGCCCCGCACCCTGCCAACGCCCGCCCTGCCAACAGCATGCAGGGACTGACAAAAGGAGATTGAAAGGATACATCATCCACCCGTCAGCAGTTAAAATAAATTGTAAATCATTTTGTGAAGCAGCCTGCACTAATTTTGGCCAAATGTTTTTTGCTACTGTAAGAGGAAATCAATGGAGATTTGACCAGGGTGGAGCTGCATGCATAGGGTGGGGCTGCATGCATAGGCTGGGGCTGCATGCATAGGCTGGGGCTGCATGCATAGGGTGGGGCTGCATGCATAGGCTGGGGCTGCATGCATATGGTGGGGCTGCATGCATATGGTGGGGCTGCATGCATAGGCTGGGGCTGCATGCATATGGTGGGTCTGCATGCATGCTGTCCAGTATCTAAAGATTTGTAGCATTTTTAAAGAGCAGAAATGTGCAAGAAAAATATTAACTACCATACCTTGCAATATATATATATCGTACCTTGCAACCCATCGTCTTTTTAACGTTAAGCGCCTTGAAGACATCGAATCGCGCTGTAACCCACGCTTGTTATAAAATGCATGAAAACTAAAGTGTTTTACTGTAAGAGTGACATGCACGTGCGACCAGTGCGATTCAGCATTTTGTGCACTCCAACTGACAGCTCTGATAAAACCCAATTGATGTGTTCTACTATATTGCTGCGTTTGGTTGTATCATGGTCCGGTTGTGGTGCAACCAAGCTGAACTACAGTACCATGCCCAACAACAAAATTAAGTTCATTAATTTCTAAATCATTTGTAGGGATAAAGCAAAGCGTGAGCAGTGTTGCTTTAAAAACACTCTTAAAAAACAACGTTGGCAATCTGCATTTATAAAACTCCACTTCCACATCGGCTTGACAACTATATTGGTTTTATATCAAGCTGTCCCCCCACATTTCACAACAAAATAACAAAATTGCGGCCATGGACTCAATTAACAGGTCGGCGAACAACATGTTCACTGACCTGGTGCGTTTGAAACTTATTTGGTGTTTCCCAACTAAACCTTCAAGTGTAAATGCGACGAAACCGAAGATGAACTCATTTTGCTTCTTTCAGTTTTATTTGTTAGATCTTTGATAAAAACCGGGTTACAAAGGCATGCGGAAAAAGATATCGCTCATTGAGATGCTGGGTCAGACCTTAACGATCGAGAAAATGTAAACAATGGCGTCGTAACAAACTTGTTGGATATTTTATATCGGCAATCTATATTGCCGTCATTTTACTTTCTTTCTGACGTGAAACTCATACAACAAAGGACAGCACAACTTTCCATTGTCTGCTGTTGGTCTATTCACTGGTGCATGACCATTGACCATCACATACCGATTCACTGATGCGTTACCTTCACATAAATCTTTACTTGGCTTTTAACATGAACCCTAGAAAGTGGGACTTGTATTGTTTTGAAGGGGGTCGTCGCCAAATACGCGTTTGATTAAGCAGCAAGAAATATGTCAGTTCAAGTTTTGAGCAAAACGCTTCATTGGAATCACAGACGCAAGTGGCGTAATGTAAAAGAAAGTAATGGTAGAAGTTGTGATAGGTCGCAAGAAGCGACGGGGTGTTCATGTTTTTATGGAAGTAAACAAACGATAAGCTGGGAATGTGAATTCCCGAATGTAGAGGGTGCACGACTACCTCTGGAAAGTAATACATGTTCGCGCGGGGCTGCATAGCGTATAATGGAAAAGCGTAGCCGCGCTGTGTGAGGAATACTTGCGACAACAAGATTGTTGCGGGAACCCAGCGATGGAAGTCTTCGTAACAAATAACTGTGCAACATAAATTAGAATATAAAATGATAAAAAATGTCAGGTTAAACCCGTTCGTGTTGTATCCACTGTGTCATCGCAAACATCAAACTTGTTTCTGTTGTTCGGGGCCAGCGGCACCCGCATCGTTTGCAACTGATGTTTACGCTTCTTTCTAACCTCCCCCCTCTTCCGCAGAACGCCATCAGCGACAACTACAACTCGATGTCGACGACGACATTTAAAGCTCTGCGGCGCCAACTGCCGGTCACTCGCACCAAGATCGATTGGAACAAAATCCTCGGATATCAGATTGGGAAGGAGATCGGGAAGTGAGAGCCAGCAGCAGGAGGAACTTTGCAATACTATCATTATAACTTACCCCCCGGTGAGCAACGTCTGTCAACGAATCTACTGCGACAGAGACTTTATACATTTATCTCAATGTCCTGGCAAATCTACCAGGATGTCTTCCACATGCTAAGATCTAATCACAGTGACATGTTTCAGTGGATTTTGTTTGAACTGAAGTTCTAATCAGTGAATCGATGATTGTGCTGCTCGTGTAATCGACGTATACAGCTTGTAATGCCGTTTGTTCAACAGACGTTTAGGTGATTGGAAATGTTTCACTGTAACCAAGACTTTGACGTCACGTTGCTTCCCCACATCGTATGGGATTTAACGCCAACGTCAACCGCTGCTCCTGCTGCCTCTAGCGGCTCTAAATAGATCACAATGTGCATTGTGACGTACTGCGGCGCAAAGCCTTGATCTGCATAGTCGCTCGATCGTATCATATGGTCATGACGTCATACGACGTGTACGTCACGCGCTCATCAGGCGCAAGAAGAAACAAAACCGCGTGCTCTTGTGTCGGGGCAAAACCCGCCGCCTGATGTGTTGTTTTGCTGGAGTTCGTTGTTAGCCACTCCCCCCATGTGTTGATAGCCACCCCCCACCCCGGCTGCTCGTTGATGATGTTACTTCTGCTGTTCATGATAATGTCGCCTTGATTTTGATTCACTTGTTACCGGGTTTCTCGCTGCCCATTATGACGCGCACATTTAACGAGATTGTTTGTTGGCATGGTGATAGCTTGCTTCAATCACCATGACAACTAGCACGCCATGTAACCAAATACAAAAGCAAAACCATTTTTTTGTTTCTTGCTTCATCTGTTTAGAAAAACTTTGAGGTTTTACCAGGTGAGGGGTGAGGGGGGCAAACATTGTCGCCCCGCCAACCAGAAGAAAAGTTGTAGCGTAACTCTGGCCTCTCATTTTCAGATGTAGTGATTCACGCATGACTGCACTTGCAGTAAATACAAGTCAGGGCCGTAACGAAGTCAGATGGCGCCAAGCCCGGGGCAAGAAGCAAGTTTGTCACCCCCATGTTCGAACCTGAGGTCTTTCGGAAGCAAATGCACTGTATTGAAGAAAGTTACGAAGTTTTTGGTTTTATTCAAGGCCTCTTGCAGAACTTCTTGCATGTTAGCTTTACCGGTTCAAACGAAACCCTCAATCCATTTAGTGTTGTTGATGTCAGGGCTCCGCAGGTTTTCCAGGCAGTGCGGAGGATGTTGCAATCAATGATTATATGAATGGCTGACTGCTCATCAGCGCCACAGATGCGTTTGGTTGCATCTAGGATGCCTCAGCGGCCGGGCATGTACCAAAGCGGCCAACGCCCCTTCTAAATCTATTCAATGCTACCCACAGACTACGGGGTAGCTCTGAGCCAGACGGGAGGCAATCGAAAGGGGTGACTAGAAACTGTGCCGGCGAGGGCCCCTGGCATCCAAGGCAGGGGGGCATCCAAAGAGTGAAATTGCAAAAATTAAAATGCTGTAACTAGATGATATTTCCTATTGTAAGGCTGCTAACTTGCTGCGTGGATTTAATTTTTCGAAACTTGTTTTTTTGTCAACATTAGGTTTTACTTACTCGAATGCCAGTAATTCTTCCATTCAATGCCAGGGACCTATAATCTAATCCAGGTATGCGATGCACACCCAGTCAAACTGATAGTGACGTGACTTTTTCCAGATCGTGCGATCAAGTGGAAAATCACAAAAAATGATTGAAAGATAATGATGAACGTTTAATTAATTTGCTGATGCAAATTTCAAAACTGTCCTATTTCAATTGCATGGCTTAGCTGACTTTTGATGAATCACAAGTTTCCCGTTTCGTTTTCTGATGTATCAATCTTGGGTGGCCGCTAATGCAGTCGCGCACCTGTGTTTGCAATATGTACATCATTTCGAGCATGGCCATTAATTGGCAATTCAGGCGGATTCATCATAACGGCTCACAAGCCGGTATCTGTTCTGTTCCCCTAGTAATTATCTGTTCTGCCCCCCTAGTAATTATCTGTTCTGCCCCCCTAGTAATTGCACATAAAACAGCCACATAAGAAAAAACGAAATATTTCTTGCGCGCTTCATGGTATCCTCAATTCTTGTGTAGTTTAGCAAGTTTCAAACTGTCAACCCCGGGTGTCCACTATCCCAACCGCATACCTTCTTTCCCTCGACTGCTAATCGACGACACATTCGCGCAGCCTGATGTTTTTGCAGTTGTGAACTGCACTGTCATAACGTTGAGGTGTTTTACTCAGGGGTGTAGTGGGGCGGGAACGCGTGGGAACGGCGTTCCCACACCTTTTTAACGTTTCGCTTTAAAATGAGTTGAAAGTTGTTTCAAAATGGCAATTTTTTCGAAGCGTTCGAAGCACACCTTTTTTGTTAGCACCACATCCCTGGTGTTACTCCGCCGCTGTTTTAATGCGCAGCTTTATATTTTTCCATTTGCGAACTGCCCTGACGTAGCACTGAGTATGTTCTGCTCCCCTGTTTCAACGCGTTGCCGGGTAATATTGCAGTTATGAACTGCTGTTCTGCTCCCCTGTTTCAACGCGTTGCCGAGTAATATTGCAGTTATGAACTGCTCTGTATTGGCGTTGAGTGTTGTGTTTTTCTCCGATCTGCCAACTTGGATCACTGGTTAATGTTCATTGCAGTGACACATGAGCACAATTTTGTTGCAAAATGTGGGGGGGACGGTTTAGTGTGAACCCATTACTGTGTTTCCATGTCCGCGTTTTGGGCCATGCTTCCATATATGGAAGTGACGCAAGTTACGCAAGCGGGCCATCAAATCAGACCAGCTTCAATCTTGGGCCATCAAAAGTAGGTGGACTTGGCCCGTTAGTTAGCTCGAAAAGCTTGGCCTTCGCGACGTTGAGGATGATTAGCGGGAGATACAGGCCTACATGTACAGTGTATGTACTAGGCCTGACTGTAAACTGTTTGCAGTGCAGTATTGTAGAGTTGTGGAGGGTTTTAATAATACAGTAACGGTTACACTCATACTCCATAGCTAGTAGCAACAAAATTTTACATATAAAATGTTCACTGCAGTATTAGTAAACGATGCAGCAAACACGTTATCCCCAACTTTTGGTAAAATAGCAGTAGTGCAAAGAAAGTGTTGACGCTTCTACTGTAGACTGAACCATCTGCTGGTAATGCCTATGGCAAATGTTTTACGAGGTGTTTATACAACTTTTATCTTCCTGATCATGGCAAGTGTTGCACAACACATGCAGTAGCCTCTAGCCTAACCTTAAGTACAGCTGTAACAGCAGCTGCTGAAACTTCTCTATTCAAGAAAAGTTTAGGCGCAATTCTACAGCACCTTCAACAATTAAAGTTTCTTAGTTCTAGGTTTTGCAGCATGATCACTTGTATAGGCTGTAGCATGTGAAATGTTCCGCAACTGACCTGTTTCGCATCCGGTACCAGCGGAACCTTCTGCAAGTAATCGTTTGCACTGTACGAACCAGTGCTACTTACTGCTAGGCAAGCGATCTTCTTGCGAGGCACCAACACAAACTCAAAAAAATTAGCAAACAGGTTTTGACTTCACGGCCCAGAAAAGCGTTCATACTCTGCCACCTAATAAGTGCTGTATTTGCCGATACTCTCTGTACGCAAGCAACACAGCCGTTAACGAATGATATTTTTTGCTCAGTTGGAAACATCAACACATCATGCACAGACAGCTATGATATAACTCAAACGTAATGCTTCAGTACAGCAATCTTAACGCCAGCTCATTTGGCGGCGTCAACAGCATCTCAGCAGTGAAGCTTCCGGGCAAATCAAACACTAGACATGGAAACGCACGCGCTACTTGGCCCACGCTGTTGAACTATGAGGCCAAGCTTGCAGGCCATGTCACAAGTGGACATGGAAACGCAGTAAATGAAGTCATCGGGTCGATGCAGAAGTTTTATAAATATAGATTTCCAATCTTGTTTATAGAGGTGTTTTGAAAGCAAGATTAATCACGCTAATACATTAATTGGGTTTTATCAGAGCTGTCAGTTGGAGTGCACAAAATGCTGAATCGCGTTGGTCGCACGTGCATATCACTAAAGTAGAACACATCGATTCTCATGCTTTTTATAAGAAGTGTGGATTGCAGCGCGATTTGTTATCTTTTTTAAGTTGCTTTAAAACGTTACAAAGACGATAAATATTTTTCTTGCGCATTTACGCTCTTAGTCAAAGCTACAAATCTTTTCAACACTCATGCGCATCATGCCTGCAACCCCCCCACCCCTTCCAAAATTTCCACAGATATCCTCCCACTAGGTGGCGGATACAGAGGCGAGTTTTCATTTTCGGGGCCGTAGGTAATTTTAAATCGGGACCTTCTGGAAGATAATTACGTCATACAAATTAGCACTTAAAGTTGCCTCCGAGCCAAATTAATTGCCCACTCCTGCTATAGAGCAATGGTGGGCAAACTGCGGCTCGCCGACATGTTTGTGTGGCTCTTCCAGCTGAATAGCAATATTTCAAATTGATAGCGAGTTGTCGCCTAATATTTAATGTTTGTTTCATTTATCAACGTATTTACACGAATTCGCAATGTTACGGTTAGTTGCCAAGAAATCTACGCGATTTGTTGCAGGTCGTTTTATGCAAAGCCTGTATTGTTTATTGAACTGTATTTGACGCTACAAACTGATTTTGCGGCTGTTGTTTTTGGTTTTCTGCCAATGACTCTTCAACTGAGCAAATATGCCCTCCCTGCTATACATATCTTTTGTTAGCGGCATAGTAAAAAACGTACGTTGAACCAAAACAAATACAAATTTAATTGCTTACAGAAATGCTGGATATTGTCCTTACTCCCAAATTTTAGGGCCCTAGGCTTAAGCCTTTGTAGCCTAATGGTAAATCTGCGCGTGGGTGGATGCATCCTTTTAATTTTCTTCGTTGGCCCCTGCATACATAACCATCTAGCCTACAATGCAATTTCTGCATTCCCGATCGTTTGATGACTGTTGTCTTGTGACTTTTTTATGTGATGCAACTTAGCTCAGTCTTTCCACAATCAATTTTTTAGGTTGAACGTCAGATTTTAATGCATGAAATTAATGTCAAAAGTTTAAATCTAAGAGTTCTACTTGCATAACGACACTAAAATAGATTTGAGATTAAACAAATTAAAACATACAACGGTGAATTTGTAAAAATATACAAGTTTCACCTGATTAACACGAAAAGAATATCCAGCAAAGCTAGGTGTGATCAGGTAGTAAGTTTTGGGGAGAAATACATTTTTACGGGTACAAGATTTTAGCTTTTACTTTTACTATAGTAGTATATAACTGTATGTTTACGGGTCCAGCTATATTTCTTTGTTTTTACCGCCATTTGTATCATTAAAATTTCCCGTATCAAACTGTATATGTTTACGGGTTCAGCGCATCATTAAAATTTCCCTGAAGGTCCAGCTCTTTTTGCCGCCCAGCGTATCAACTGTATGTTTAAAGGTCCAGCTCTATTTCTTTGTTTTTTACCGTCAAGCGCATCATTAAAATCCCAGCTCTTTTTACCGTCTGTAGGTTTGAAGGTCCAGCTCTTTTTACCGTCAAGCGCATGGTCTAGCTATATTTCTTTGTTTTTACCGCCCAACGCATCAGGCAAGCATTCCCCGTGTGAGCTAAGGTATTTATTCGATCTGGAAGAATGATTCGTTTGTCATCATTGGAAGAAAGTGCGACCTTGTTGACAGTTTCTGTGAATATTTCATGCTGCCGACTTCTGATTACGTTCGTAGTTCTGCGCTGTTCTTTGCTAGAGAAAAGGCAAATTTTATAGTCATCGAATGAAATATTATTTTTTACTACACCTTTACATTTCTTCTCTTCATCTAGTTCCTTTTTGTAGGCATACAATTTTGCTCGTAGACCTACAAATTCAGATATGATCTTCCCACCAACCTCGTCCTTAAACATACCAGGGACCTTTTTGTTAAGTCTCGGAAGACTGTAATTCTCAGAGTTGGAGGTATCAAATTTATCTTTGATATCTTCACGGATATCTTCAAAAAAGTCATCAGTTTCGATCTCACATCAAAGAATCCGTATCAGTCATCGGCAACTTTGCTTTTGATCCATACTTTTTCTTGATGTAATTATAATGAAATCATACATAAGAGTCTTTGATAAACCCAGGATTGACATTCCGAGATAAACTGGGTTGTTGAATACAAGTTCTGTTTTTTTCATATGCACCGCAATAAGATCTACATTGAATATTGTTGTTCGTTCATAATTAGGTTTTGCAGCCAACTTCTCCGCGGATTTACCATCTGTTTTAAGTCTGATATCAACTCTGTTCCTGATGTTTTCCACTGTCTTTCCAAACACGGAATTATTCATCAATTTGAAGAAATCTTTCTCAAACTCCCTTGAAGCTTTTGTTCTTAGTTTTGTATTTAACTCGATACAAGGCTTCATCCATGGCTCTTCTTTGAAAGAAATTCCACGATGAATTTTTATTAATTTTAGACCGAGGTCTAAATACCGTTTTAAGTTTTTACAATGTAATATATATTTTTTCTTGTCCGACAAATTAGAGATAAGTTTTTCTACTCTATTTACAGTAATCCTCTCTGGAGCAAGAGGATAATCATTGTGAATGTCATGAAGTTCTTTTGGATACTCTAAATCAACCTCAAGAATGCATGAAAATTCTTCCCAATTGTCTAAATCGTTTTCTTTCATCCACTTGAAGTCACTAACCGGTAATGGTTGACTCATAGCCCAACCATACAAGTTGTTAGCATCAAGATATTGAATAAATTTTGATTTTTCTTTTGAATTAAAATCCTTCATATACTTATTATTTGCTTTTGCATATCGTTTTGAAATCATAGAGGCGCCTCCACATATTCCCTGCTCTATCATCAGAAGCATGTCTGGATCATAAAGAAGATCAAGCTTTACATCAGTCTTTTTTAAACATGCATCCCATGCTCGTCCAGGCGCTGAATAATACCAACAAGGATCAAGTTCATAATTTTTTAAACAAACGTCTCTAAAATTTTCAAAGACATCCTCAAGTAAAACTACGTCTGTGAGAAGATATAGATCATGGTATTCACAAAAACGTTTCATCTTAAAACGATCCCAAACCTTTTGAGCATGCTTAATGTCATCAGGTGATATATTTCACATTTCACACTTGGGCGAACCTCAGCATGACAATGATGCGGTCAGATTGAGTTCTGCAAACGATTGAGTTCTGCAAACGAAGATTATGATCTTAGACGTGACGGGGTCAATTGGATACGAAATGACTTATCTGTAGATGGGTTTAGAGCAGGGGTGTCAAACTCGTTTCGGTTCAGGGGCCAGTTCAGGCAAATTTAATCTCAAGCGGGCCGGACCAACGTAATCAATATAAAACACCGTGGTTACAAGTAATGTAATGACAACTTCCAACTGTTTTCATAACTTTAATTCAAAAAGTTCAAGCTTATCTGAAAACGATTATTATCACATTTAAGGAGCAACGTTGACGAAACATCCGAAATTTTTTCACCACTGAAACCTGCTGTGAGCACACCAAACATACAGGTATCCCATTCGCCCCCGTAACAAAGTAGGAAAAGGGCCAAATGTCTTGAAAACCTCTGCATATTCTTTGTCAACTTTTCTCTTCTTCGATAAAGACATTTTGGGTAACGAGGCTGCCACGGAATAGAGAATAAAGGCTTAACTGAGCA
>Ga0210059_1003576_pt1 | contig 24916 bp, 13 predicted proteins | sample Ectturendosymbi2_FD_188042 | JGI IMG/M metagenome (GOLD analysis project Ga0210059, IMG submission 188042) | Ecteinascidia turbinata endosymbiont from Florida, USA - Sample 2 (SPAdes) (version 2) | ecosystem: Host-associated > Tunicates > Ascidians > Unclassified | place: Key West, Florida...
TGTCAATACATTTACAATGTCAATGCGCTCTCCAGGGTCACACAAAACTGAATTATGAAAAGGAAAAATTACCTCCTAAAGGAATAATAGACATAATAAAAATTAGAATCCATATTGAATATCTAAATTCTTCAAATGATGTTTTTTCACAACTAAACCAAATATTGTACCTTGTACAACAAAAAAAGATGAAGTACACACACTGCTAAACAGAAAATAGCCATCGTTCTGTGTTGCAGGCTGACAACGAATAACAAACCCTCTTTCCAGGTGTAAGTTTCCTGATGTTTTCCATGGGTTCAAAGTAGATTGCAATCCTGCGAGTGTATCCCTACTGCACTCAGTTGTTCCATGGTTAAAGACACGTTTGTGGTTACAAGAGGAAATATTAGCTCACGTAGATATCCAGTGGTATTAATGCTTTAGGTCAATCTTGGGGTTGCGCAAAAATTATCATCAAATATAATAACATGGACTGTGCCCTACCGTGGCGGAGAGGTTTATTTATCTCTGTGATACCGAGAGCTAGGTTGGTCAGAGCAACATCTTAAGGTGGGACCATGCCAAATTTGTTGATCCATGTTTGTTTGGTAGCTGGAACCAGGCAACCGTACTGTGGCAGACGTCTCTTTCGAGTCACATGGAACAACATAATCTCTCACACCCACAGCTGTGAATGGCAGTACGCGGCTTCTTGACCCTGGTCAGGAGACCTGGGTAGTCCACTACACAGGGTCATGTTTTTTGTTGATTTCATATACTTATAAAATTGTTAGAAACCTGCGTTTCCATGACTTTCCTGATTTTTATGGAAAATTGGAATGGTGCCAGAATTATTTTACAAAAAAATCCCTGAAAGCATGTGAACAGAAAATCGTAGCACTCTACTACCCCGCTTTACCTGACATGCGAAAGATTTTGTGCACCCCATTACTTTACAATTACAATGTGATTTTAAGTGCAAAACATTTTGCTCCGGATATGACCTCGAAAACCTTTAATGTGAGGAGTAGACCTACACCATGACGTAATTAGAAGGAAAAACGGATCTGAAAAGAGCATGACGTTTTCAACACACAATGGAAAAGTTCCTTCCGAAACATTAGCTTTTTTGGGGTGCAATATATAAATTCGTATGTGTGTTTCTCTGCGCAGATGCGACTTTGTTGTGAACGTAATTAAACATGGACGTTGGGGAGTCAAAAATAGCTTAGTTCGGAAAAAAAAACTGATGTCATATTTCCAACGAAACTGGAATCAACTTTTGGGTTGTATAACAACTTTTGTTTTCCGACGCTTGTAATGTTTGTAGGTTTCCTGAGCAGGAATATGCCACTGCGGGGCAACCGACCAGCATTCCAGCCATCATGCTAATGCCTTCCGTTTGATTAAAATGCTATGCAGGAACAGACGGGAACTTTTGTACTGGGCAAACATCCTTTCCAACTTTTGACTTGCGCTATGCGCTTTTGAAGTTTCACGACGTACATTTATAATAGAAAAGAAAAACTAGCAGCTTTCTTTCTCTCAGAGAGACGTTGCTACTCCACTGGATGAGTGTACTGGGAGACACACACGGTCTGGTCGTCATCTTGTGAACGTCTCCTGTTTTGTGACAATTGTTGTCTGCTGGAAGATTAGACACCTTTGAATCCAAACAGAAGAAGATGGAACTATGCGCAGTAAACCCAGTAATATTGACTTTGAACTAAATCGCTTGAACATAGACATTGAACCCCTCATCGAAACATGAGATCTCTGTTGGCAGCTACCCTCTGCTTCTCGACCTATCAATCGCCCGGAATTCCGTTGCAGGATTGCACTCAAAAGAGATTTAGAGGCTTACAAATACAAAAACCTGAGGGGAAATGTCATTGGAGGGTTCTTCCTAGCGCTCTCACCTACAAGACAGACAAAAGTATTATGTCCAAACCTACAACACAGACTGTAATCGCCGCCGAAAACGCAGAAAAGACATGGGGAGAGTTGGAGTTGGTAACATGATCAACCCTCAAAGAATACTTGATGATTATGAGCTCACACTACACGGAAAACTACAAGCAGTGGTGTAAATGACAGGGGTCAGTGGGAAGAACCGCCCCCCTTGCAAGCTAAATGTAAAAATTGTGCCTCCACTTCGCTTGTATTCCGGTATTATTACGTTTTTTGCGTTTTCGTAGTGTTGTCCGGTGAATTCGGGTTTTACCATAGTATAAATATCCACATCCCGATTCAACATCATTTCTCAACTTGTTCTTGATTGTTGGCTAGTGAGTCCTTTGCAGTAGCCAGTGCATCCCCTTCAGCTCCGTTTTTCCACCGTTGCTCAAACCTCTAGTAGTTAGATGCAACTGACTTCAAGTTGTTTGGCACTGTTTCAATTTTGTTTTGTCTAGAAAATTCAGGTGTACTGGAATTTCGTTTTTATAACTGCTCCTTAATAAACATCTTGTTGTTATAGTTTGTCATCTTTTTCCAAATTGAAAGCTGAGAGTTACTCAAAAGCAGTTGAGTTAATTACTTTTTTAAATTACGGTTTGTGCGTAAGACCCTTTCGGCAAGCGCTTGACCATATTATAGAAGAGTAGATTTGATGTTTGTTGACAAAAAATTGCAGTCGCTTCTGTTTGCTTGTACTATCAGCAGTTGACAGGCTAGGCGTTTTTTTTTGTCCAGGATTCAACGCATGGATGAACCAATGACACTAACTGAAGATTGGAATATGTATCAACACTTGAAAGTATAATTGAACCGGCCACAGTACCATATGTTTAAACTAATGTTTGAAATATACTGTAGCTTGGCAAAATGCCTTTTTCATTCAGATTTGAATTCTGCATTTATGCGTTTTCTTAAAATAAAATTTCGGACGATGAAACTCCCCGTTACGAAACGACATTTTTCAAACACTTTACCTTAGCGAAAAATTACCTTCGAGCTGGTTACGTCGAAATTGATTGAACATAAAGAAACTCCGCAGTTGTAGGTGTATTCAGCTTCATATTCTGAATCAAGAGGATGCAAGTACCTCCAATACCGCTGTGAATAGACACATTTGCAAATTGATTAGCGCTTACGACATCTGCAAAACGTATTTTGAAGAGTACATAAAAAAGTTTCTCTTTTTTGAAATCGACTCCAGCGTTCATGATGCTTGTTTGTTGCCAGCAAATGAGACAAATCTTATGTTGAGATACTACGAAACGAAATCCTTTGGTGCGCTTGATAAAATCGCATACGATAAGAAATTTTACTGCAAAGCAAGAGCTTTGCAGTACAGTACGTTCAAGGAAAAAAAGGAAGCTTTTCTTCTCACGCATTTGGACTGTAAAGTATATCTGAAAAACTGGCAAAACAAGTTAATGTATGATCCAAAATATGATGTAGAAATTCAAGCAGTGTGATTCTTATGAGCCTGTATTTCTAAACAATAAAATTTAACAAAACTGAAAATAATCACCAGCTTGGGTAAATATGTCATCAATGTTTTCTAGAAATCTTTTTTATTCTTTTCTATTCTGCTTTACATTGGGTTATACGAAACCAAATAAAATTCATTCTATTGTAGGATTGTATCTCCTAAGGAAATATTCACACACATGCATTTAAGCAACAGTACTTAGCTCAGTGGCTCTCAAATTCGTGCCTCGATTTAGTAAAGGCAAAATTTGTATTTTCCGGGAGGAAATTTGTTCCAGGCAGGAATTGCGGTGTTAAAATGTGTAAAAAAACTTTTGTTCTCATTATTCGTTTATTTAGCACACAAAAAGGTGCGCAACGAGTTTGATTTACATGGGAACAAGGGCGCAACCAGCTCTTCATTTCGAGGGGGGAAATTTTCGTGAAATTTCCTTCGATGACGTCATCGTGCTTAATCAATCGTGGTGCAACTTTTTCGCAAACGGCCTTAGATAAAGTTCTCTTCGCAACATTTCCGAAAATTAGAACATTTCAGTTTCAATCAAGATGCAGACCGAACGATCAAGACAGAGAAAAAATTAGTAGCCTAATACAAACACTTGATTCTGTACTCAACTAGTGCAACCATGGCTGTAGTGTGGCAGACGTATGGGCTACTAGTGAACCTGCCTAACTTTTCTTCTTGCTTTAGTAACTTCATTCCAGCCCTATTCTTCTACCATGTGTTGAATTTTCTATAACAAACTACTGTAAGATTCCAAATTTGAGGGATAACCTTCGTCAAGGGTGAGGGATCTTTGAATCGCAACATTTCAGGCAAAACGGATTAGGTGTGTTTGGGGCAAGACGGCTGTTTTTGGCATCCACACGAGTTGAAAAGTTTTAGAAGTACGTTTAAGGCCAGTGGTGCAGGAGGTGGGGGTGCAGGGGGTGGAAGCCCACCCCTAAAATTTTGATTTGATGAAAATCCAGGAAAACTCTCTTAAAATCCGTTCAAAATATGTGTAAATTTGGGCAAAATGTGTGAAAATATTCGCAAAATCACTTTATGTGCTTTGATTTTACAAAAATGTCTCCTGAAATCAAACTGCAGACGTTTCGTTTTTTTGGAGGTCATGTTTCTTAAGTTCTTTATCAGGCAAGTTAGGGGAAATTTGGGCAAAAATGGTGCTTGAAGTGCTTTGATTTGAAAAAATTGCGCCCACAATGGAATGAAATGCAGTCATTTCTTGAGGCAATTTTCTTTACAGTTTTTTTTCGGGCAAATTTCGGGAAATTTGGGCAAATCCTTCGTACCCCCAAATATTTGACTGCTCTTACACCTATGAAAGGCTATGGGCTTTAAGGGCTTGCACTGATTGCAAAAGGTAGGGTCTGGTGATGCGTCATTTGCAGCCAAAGTGGTGTAGTAGATAGGTGCGTTAAATACTTGACTAGCACTCATATGACACTTTGCTCAACCCTTTTCCACAAACCGTGGCACTGGTACCAACCCAGGAAGACAATAAAACGTAAAACAGCCCACACGCTAAATTCAGTTAAAAATATCAGGTTTCGAACGAAAAATGCAACTATACAACGGTTTTTTAAGAAATGTACTACTTTACAATGGTGTACCATTTTGCCACTACCAAAAATAATCAAAATGTTGTAGAACAGTGCCCTTCGATCTTTTGTCATCGAGGAACCCCTGATATACTTTAGCGTTTGTCATGGAACCCCGTTAACAAAAATTCTAAAGACGCGAATTACTTGTAAGAAAATCAAGTATTTTATTACAAGATAATTCAACAAATGAACAGTTGTTACAGAACTTACAAAGCAAGAACTTTAATGACTCACTTGTTCTTGCATTTTTGGAATTTAGCTGCTAGATTCAGAATTTGGTCATCCGGCAAACAGAACCCATATGTGAAATATGTGTCGTCCCATTTTTCAATATTGAATTGCATTGGTCCGCTTCGGATCAGGTGCCTATTTTACATTTTAACCACACTGCTCATTAAAGTCCGCACCTTCGCTGTTGTTATTATTTCGCTTCACATATGAAAATGTGCAATTTTGCTTCATCTGGCTTGACTAAAAGTAAAAAGTTGGGTTTCACATTGTTTTTACTTTATTCTCACAAAGGTTGAACAGCAGCTCTAATCTGTGACTCGGTCTACTCTCTATTAGACTCAGGCTGAGTCTACTTTCTACTCAGTCTACTCTACTGCGAACTGTACATCGGCAACATCGCACAAGCGTGATGCAACAATAACGTTCTTCTTAATTGCACATAAATGAACAACAAGCCACGCACAAACTACCAATATTTTTTGTTCCGCTATCTGCATTCAACATCCTGTATAATCAACTGGCCTGCTTGGAATCTGAAAGCGGCACGGTGATCTAAAAAATTTCATAATGACGCATCAACATACTGAAGCAAAAATCATTTCCCCTAAAAAACGATAAACTCTCACGGAACCCCGCTAACCCCACTACAAGTTTTGCGGACCCCTGTTGAAGAGCACTGTTGTAGAAAAAGAAGCAGCTTGACATGGCTGTAAACTTTTAAAATAACAACCAACATTTTAAGATTTCTCTTATCAACGAAAGTTTCAACAGTTTGCACTGTTCAATAGTAATGTTAAAGCTTCATGAGGTTAAAATGATGCCTGTTTCAGAAAAAAGTGGCACGCGAACAAAAGGATAAAAAATGTCTTAGAAATACCAATATTTTAAACTCTCTCCCAAGTTTTGGCAATTGCAGCATATTTGATCATTTACGAAATTTTTGTTCAATGGGCCTGTCTCAAGATAAATCTTGTGAGGAGATGATTGACCAGTAGGACAAAGGAAATTAAATAACACTTTTCTTAACAAAGATTACAATACAAAAATTTCATCTTTATTCTTTGAAAGTTTTTGCATATGTCCAAATTTCTGTGGAATGTTTCGAAAATTTTTGAGGGGCAAATGCCTCAAATGCCCCCCCCCTGATTACGCCCCTGCATGGGAATGTCTACAGAACTTAATGACAAGCTGCTTTCACTGCATTGACCGACGTCCAAAAACAATATGTTTGGTTCATAATCATCTATTGTTTCTTCACAGTAGGTAAGGTGAAAATTTGCTGTTATCTTTTTGGTTATTTTTTAGAGAGGAATTGGCAGTGGTTGGGTTTTTAAGGGGAAAATATGAAAAAAATTGAGAATCACTGTGTTGGCTATTTTGAATAACTGAATGTATAAGGTGAAATCACAAGAACAGAAGAAATATTGATAACTTGGTTTCCGTTGAAGATAGTCAGATTTTGTATGTCTTTATTTTTATTGGATACCCATCCAAGCATGAGATATGGAACAAACGAATTATCAACTGAAATATGGATTCCACCTGAAATGCTGGTCAATACAATCTTTGCATTAGGCTCTTTTTCCTTCACAACGTCTACGTTGGTTAAATAATTTTGGCATTTTAAAATAATAGACTCAGATATTTGTACTTCGTATGAAAAGCGAAACAAGTCACTACTGTAAACACATTAGCAAACTAAAATACTTCTTTGCTGCTGTCTTTGTCAGTTGAATGGAGGCGTCTTGGTTAATTCGGAGGAAGGGCTGTTTAGAGAAATAAGACATAGTAAGTCGATTGGGTTTTCACACAGAGCGTGTTTTGCAAACTTTTATACGCAAAACCTTTCGGGTTTTGGTGGATAACCATCAAAATTGCTTTTCATTGACAAAAACACCAATAAGCAAATACAATTTGCAGTAAAATTGTCTGTAAAGGAATTTCCCGCCAGCTGCATTATCACGAATTTTTCCAACAGTTGATTCACGCTTATCGCGTGACAAGTTGCCTAATTAAATAACCGCAAAGCTCACTATCGGACCTCGTGGCGGCAGCCACAAATTAACAGTTTGGTGTTTTTGCCTTTCTGTTACAGATAGGTAGTGTTGATAAGAAAACATTCAACTTGTGATTTGGATGCGGCTAATATTGTCTGCTAGGAAGGATTGCAGCCTGTCCCATCCTGTAAAAAGTAGTGGAAAAGTTGTACTTTGCCGACAAACACTTTGGTCTGCCATCTTACCGGCCAGTAATAAATCTTTGTGCAGATACTAAAAACGTCTAATGCCTTTTTTGGAATTTTCAGTGCAATTAATCTGCCGTAAAATGGCAGTCAATGTGACTGCTTGTGTGTTCAAAAATAATCTAGCTTTGTATGTGCTCACATCAAGTTTATTTTTTTGTAGAGCTGGTGGAAGGGAGGGCTTTTGAGGACACTTCGTGCTCCAACCTGTATTTTATGAAAATACAGAAGGAATTGGTAATGAAAGGACGTTTTTGAAATAAGAAAGGGCATTCTGGTGTAACTTAAAACACCAATCATTGAAGCATTTGTCAAGTGAACTTCTAAAGTTAAAAATCCATCATCTGTCGCAAGACCAGGTTAAAGCATAATTTTTTTTTAATTTTGTCACTTTCTTTGTTTGTTTATTAACTTACATGTACGACGATATGAAAAATTTACGTTTTAAACAATAAAGTCTGCGAAATCACAAAAATAATGATTATGTGCAAAAAACATTTCTATGAAAATTCCTCGCTGTAGTAACGCAATGGCGAAACTCCAACAATTGCATTGTTCGCAAACTGATTTAACATGTTATTTCTTTACAGGAGAGGTGTACAACAAGGTATGAACCGTGTTGGTGAAGAGAGCAACCACTACATCGCACAAAAACAACGAGAAAGACAAGCTTCTCAACAGAACGCTGAGCGTACGAAATGAAGCAAGACTGCTTCGCAATGCTGCAAAAAATACCAACAGCAAATTTTGTACTTTGAACTTGTGCATTGTGTTCTATACCTCGTAATGTAACTATAGCAGTATTTGACCAGGTAATTAATCTAAAATTCTGATCATCGAGAGTACAAAGCTCAAAGCATAGGTGATTGCATGAAACGAAAGTAGAACCCTGGAAAACCACACTGGTTGCACGTCATGAGCAAATCACCTGCAACCGGAAAACGCCAAACAAAGCAAAGAGACAAACCAAAAAAGTGAGCTAAGATTGCAAACCAAGTCTATGCCTTATAAAGTATGCGTCACATTGCTGTTACAAGAAACCAAACGTTATTACGTATCCTTCTGAGGTGAACTCGCAGATTACTTTGAATCCAAAATAAAAAATAACAAAAATTTGAAAAAATGCAAGCTTCAGGAACCGAAAATAGACATATATTTACGGATCTTAGGACCAAATTGGGTTGTGAAACGAAGTCCGAAATAAATATTCCTGGCGCAAAACCGGAAACCAAACTTAACAACGCACGAAACTGAACACGGTCATTAAGGAATGAAGAACAAACAAAAATCTTTTGCCGACGTGACCAAGCCAGAGATTCATTCTAGTTCTGAACGTCAACGAGTTAACAGCTAAGATTCAAGTTCTGGAAGTCAGAGAGTTAACAGCTGTATTTCTGCAAGCAACACTATCTCCAACAAAGAGTTCAACAATTGAGGAATGGTCTTATTCTCTATAGGATCGCTATGACAGAGTGCGTTTGCGTATCTGCGAAATGTATGAATATTTTATACAAAGGTTGTTAGAACATTACTTTCGGCTTTGCTTGGTGATCAGAGTTTCCGTTGAAAATTTTTCGTTTATAAATGAATGCGCGGAGCGTGTTGATTGGTTTTTCGCAAAGTGTGAAAATTGTTTTCGTCGCTTTAATTTCTCAATACATTTGCGCATAGAAAAATCAAGTTCATCAGTTCAAGGCTTGGGTTGTTCTTAAAATGAGTCCATAGTACTCGATTGTGCCTCGGTTGTTGTCTTTTGATTGCACCAAAATTAATTTAATTTAATTAAGAAGCATTACAGGGTCGAAAATCTCCATGTTGTTCTCCGTAGTCCATCGTATCGTTTCTGGCTCATTTTTTTCTTTTTTAGGTACTGCAGCGCAAAGCTGGTGTTTACAAGTAAGGCAATGGGTCATCACACCTCAGCAATTCCTTACATAAAATGTCGCGTAAAATCACGGAAGTATATTTGCAGAATTCATTTTGTGCACGAATAGGCAGATAATGCGGCTGCAGCAATTCCGTCGGGATGTAAGCATTGAGAACAAGAGTTGAATTAAAACCTAAACAGCAAGATTGTCAAAAAAATAGATAAAGGAACCAAGAAAATAAAGTTGGTACATTGTGGATTTCGCCAGGGTTTGCCTAGGATTTATTAAAAACGGTGAAATGCTCCCGAGGTTCAGATTCGTCAAGTCCCGTTCATTTTGGCCACTATTTTCAGTTTTTCTTTTCTCAATGACGAAACAAAAACTTAATACGTTGAGCTGTTGGATCTTAACGAAACCATCTCAGTTATCAACGTATTATTGAAATGATCTGGAGACATCCTTCGTGACCAGGAAAAAGATTAACAAAATGCATCTCGAGTCTCAATCACTTCCCAAGAGCGACAAGAAACACTACAAAATTTCAAGGATACTGGCACAAAAAATCCACCTGTTGCCTTTCACAATGAACGAGAAATGTCATACTATCAAGGCTCGTTACAGCAGGCAGATAGCAGTAAAGGATCTTAGCGCTTTTTCGTGTTTTGTTCACTTACTTTAGCAACATTTGCAGAAGCGCCAAGCGAGCAACTGATTGACACTGATACCATCGTCAGATGTGAACAGGTACTTCTAAAGCGAGACCGGTTTAAATTGGTCGGATACTTTTTGGCGCCACCACTTTGGCGACGACTATTTGGCGCTTGGTTGTTTTGGCGCCTGTGCAGAGATTGACAAGTGTTCGCTATGAAAAAGGATAAATACACGGCTATAACTTTAATTTGTATCGCAATTGGAAGCTAGATCCCGCAAAAGTCAAGTGGTACCCTTGAGTCAAAATGTTTTGCGATGCTTAGAATTTACATTCGGTTTTTAATTCGCATCTTCAAAACAGTAGCACTGAGTCACTCTTACTGTGTATATCAAAGACGCATAGTTACCTATCATGGAAAAACGTTTGTTTATCCCTCTTGCTAAGATGGTTCGCAGTCATTTATGTTATTGGCTGCAAGCGAAAACGAGAGAAATATTTTTATCACTGCTCAGGTAACTTCTGTCCAATTTGGGCAAACGGTTCTTCTACTTGAATTAAAAACTCGTAAACATTAACATAGAAAGCTGATTCTTTAGTAGCTGCATTTTTAGACGCTCTTTCGGGCAGTCCTATCGAAATCTGTACAAGTTTTGTAGTTTTTGATGGGGAACAAAAATTTGCCCAAATGGACCCATGGTTACCTGAGGTGTAACAAATTTCCTACACAAAGATCCCTCCCAGGGTAACCTTGACCAATTTGGGCAAAAGGAGTTGGTGCATGTAGGTTCACTAGAAAGACACTCCAGCAACCTTCGACCGAAGCCAGCATGGGAGTAGATCACACGAGTGCAAGCCCTGACGACGCAAATCAATTTGGCGAGAATGGTTCCTGCTCAGCTCGTGGTCTTCATTGAGAAACAGGCAGGAAAATGTATGACGCCTTCTCCGTCAAAGGGAAGAAGTTGGAGCCAGAAAGAGCCTGCAGCTTGTTGTGTGTGCACTTGTGGTAAAAGGCCAAGGCATTTTATTGAGGACATGAAACTTTGAGACCAGACAACGCTGTGGAACCTGTCCACCATCAAAACAGAACATAACGAGGTTCACGTGCCAACTGCCAGTGCCAACGATGAGAGCACTTGCCGGCATTGATCACTTTCAAGTTTTCTGCAAAGATTAATCACACCACTGGACTACCAACCCCCGGTGATTTCCACCTGGACAGGAGTGGTGGCCACGTGGTGCCTAGGTAAAAATCACCCGACTTTATGGTTAGAATGAGTTTTTTGTTTCCCTGTCAATGCCTTGACATTGTACAAATTGACAAAACTGCACTTATTTAGCCTATTGTTTTCATGTTTTAATTTGGGGGGGCTTGGAGCATTGTTTGGGGGGGCTTAGCCCAACAAATCCCCCCTGTGGCGACGGGACTAGCCCTATGTGAGACATGAAAGTCAATGGCAGTGCCGCGATCAAACTGATAGCCCTACAATTGTAGTAAAGCGTTTGCCCATTTTGGACATGTTTACCTAATGTGCCTGATTTTCGTAAAAAAATTGCCCATTTTGGGCAAGGTTGATTGATATAGCTGAAAATTGCAATGAAAACAGAAAAGTTTCATGTCTCAACCTAATTTACTTTTATTACAGATAGAACCACACGATTGATATGAGGTTCTGTTTGAACCTTAAACCGACCACCAATGACGTCTTCTGGTGGAATTGTTTGATTTTTCCGTACTTTTTAGTCCATTTGTTAAGAGCATTTCCCACATATTTGTCTCAAAAATTGCTTTTGTTCTTCATCATATATACAATTTTGCAAAACCAACACGCTGTTTTTTTGATCGGATGAGTTTGAGAAGACTTGCTAAGTTATAAAAAAAACGCGCGCTCGTATAATCCTGTCAGTTAGTCCAGTATACGCGAATAAACAAAATCTGCCCATTTTGGGCAAGGACAACAAAAGTGTTTGTGTTTAGAGGTTACCTGAGCAGGGTTAATGATAAAAAAGCACTTCATTAATGCCGTAAAATACAGAAACACACTCAATTTCATCTTGAGAGGAATGCACAACATTTGTTGCCTTCTTGAAAAATGCAGTTGACTTCTTGATAATCATCGGAGCAAAATGGAAAACACACAGTGCTAGAAATAACGACGTGTGCGTAATAGTAATGAAGAAGATAAGCGCTAGCGCCAAAACAGCCCAGCGCCAAAACAATTCAGTGCCAAATCGGCACAACAGCCCAGCACAAAAAGGCCGGCACCAATTAGTCCCATTCCGGGTTTAAACAAGGCCTCCTACAGGCCATCAAAGTAAGCGAGAGGTTGTCAGGTGGACGTTGAAAATGTTGTGAAGTGTATCTGTGCACAGCTCGCGAAAAGCATATAGTTGTGACAACATGGCCATCCCTATTCCCTATTGATTCACATAGAGTCGCTCTCACCAGTTCCACATTTTTTTCTATTATTTTTCGGAACGTCCGCTGGAAGACTGAATCGCAAATTCAATCTTGACTGGTTTGAACAACAAGCATTAAGCTCTGAAAACCTTCTTGTTGCAATTTCAGCAAAGATTTCGAGATTACAAAACCGTTGATGTACTCATGGGCGTAGCCAGAGGGGGCCCGAAGGGGCCAGTCCCCAAAAAAAATTTTTAGAAAATATAGTCATTTTATGCCTTGAGACGCGTTTTTCCAAACAAAATAGTGTTATTCGTCGAAACTCAAACATTTTCCCCTCCCCAAAATTTTTGGGCTGGCCACGCCACTGGATGTACTGATCTTGTGAGGCATCAACATAAGCGAGAGGTTGTCAAGTGAGTATTTGAAACGTTTTAAATTGTAGTTTTCCACAACTCGCGAAAAGGCGACAGATGCAGCAACATGATCATTCCTACTGATTGACATGGAGTTACTCTCCCCAGTTACACTGTACGTTTAAGCATACACGAATCATAACTCTGCAGCATGGACCTGGCTGTCAATATCATCAGTTTGTTTTTATTCGCTGCTGTGATTTTATGAAGCTGAATTTTGCAAAATTTGGGAAATTTACAAGCACATTTATAATCAAAGCTAAACGGACCCAAGCTGTATAAATGGTTATTTCAACACGCGTAGCACGAAATATTAATTCTCCTAATCTTAAGAAATGCTTTGATATTGTTGGATTTTGAAGCAAGAAAGTGATACGTTGTGTGAGACATATTGAACTTTTTTTTAAATGAACTGTGTTGTACTTTATAATTGAAATATTAATTTTTCCCGTGACTACTGCTGTCCACAATCATCAAACTAAAGAAAACCAGCAACACCTCTCTACTCCTTTTGGTGTACTTCGACGTTCACTGAGGCAGAGATTTGCGATGAACTGCTCCCCGACGTCAATCCTCGTTTCTTGAGATTTGAGGGCAAACATGACCAGATCCCAGGTGTAATGTCTAAAGAATAAACCGAAAGCAGTTAGAAGTTTATTTGAATAATGATTTACTACCAATATGTAAATTTAGCAAACATGTGTTATCTTGGTCAGTTACAATAATACCACAATTACTGCCAGCTGTCTTGCCACACGAAACACAGCTTCGGCAGTTTCAACAGGTGGTGCAAAGACACAATCCTACAAGAATTGCCTACAGAAAACATTTACCGGGGATTGTGACTTGTTTAAGAGGAGCATATTTCGCGAACAATGATTGCAGTGTTGATCCGTAACTTTTCGGAAATTTTGTGTTGGTATAATATTTGAAAAATGCTTCCACTGCCGCTGAATACATAGGAACGTTGTTGGGAACGTGCCATACCATCAGGTCTGAGGCCTGAAAGAATGAAAACAACTTTGAAGAGTGCAAATAATCAAGCAGTTCACTGTTCTCAAAAATGGCGCATTTTTGTGGTTTTCACGATTATTATTACATGCAGTGATACATTGCGACGTGAGACATTGTCCACAGCCAGCACCAATGCTACGCATCACCTTCGCAACACACTTTTGAAAACAACAGGTTGTTCTGCAGATGTTTCAAAATTCATCCTCGTTATTTGGATCAAACATTAATTTGCACAATACCATGGGTTCAAGCAGACAGTGGTAACAGCGTTTTTCGCACGGCCAAACAAAAATTAAAATACCTTTTTCAAAAAGAAGCATCAGCCCCATATTTCTTTAAAAGGCATAATTATCTTCGCACAAAAAATCAGCAATTCTCCTTTTCAAACGATAAAATTGAAATCCTGCAGTGAAATACCTTCAAACTGTAAAAGGCTGGACTTTTGAAATCGGCACTTGTTGCAGCGTTGATTTCACCGAATGTGAGTAGATTATCCCAGTTGTGGTACGAAGAGGACATGCCGTAATCGTTGGATGTGAAGGACCACTTGTCGTTGGGAGAACATTTTGAATTGATATCATCTTCATGAATCGATGCAATCAAAGTCCAGCCTCCTCCGGCCGCAGACATATCGCAGTACACCTGGAGGACGGATCAAGTTAATGAATCTTTTCGAAAGATTTTTATGAAACTACAGTACATGAAATCAGTGCGGCAGGTGTTACGCAAATCAGATTCGATTCAAAAGTTAACACATAAACCACTTTTAGTCCCACTGATTGTCCACCCATCAAACCAAGGTTACTTTGCCGGATTTTTTGATAAATTGAAAATGAGCGGAGAAATTAAAATTTTTTTCATTTTTATGATGATATTCTTAAAGTTCGTTCAAATTTGGCAAGAATCTCCTTGCTTCATCTCAGGTGATTTGTCACGTTTTACAATTCAGGCAATTCCTGATCTTATAGGCAAACCTCGAACGGAGTTGAATGCAAGGGTTGAATCATGGTAATTCCTGAATCCATTCCATGTCGTTTTGCGTCCATGCATGAAGCAGGATATTCGGTTGGCGACTGAATATTTGCAGCAGAAATACGAAGCAAACATAGCGTAAAAATAATTCAGAATGTTAAAAGCACATCGATTTGAAAATTTTTAACGAACTGTTCTGCAAGTTGTTGAATAAATGGAGAGACTGCGCCTCTTGTTTGTGTTTTCTTCAAGGAAACGTCGCTAAACACATAATTTGAACACATGGAAAGAAATGGCATTAAAGAGACTAACGTTATCAGTAACGCGAACCTTTGAAAGTATTTTTATTTAAATAAATATCATCTAATTTAGAACATATTGCTTAGTCCAAATATCCTTAAAAAAAATATTAATTGCAATGCAATAATTGACTGGCAATTCTCGTTGCGATCATCTGCAACAACTTTAGGAACAGGCAGCAATTTATTTCGCAACAACGCAAATTACAAGACAGATATTACACTTTAAAGCTGCTCATCTGCAACAAACTGCTGTAAGCCATGGTAATAACAGCAACATTGTTAGTCTTTGAGCATTTATTGTTGAGTTCTTTGCTAAATTTCTCAACGTTTAGTTTGAGATTTCGAGCATCACCTTGGGTTTATGAACACCAAAGCCAATTGTTAGGCACAGCAAAGCCAATAGTCCAACCAGTATCACGCTGAGCAGTTTCATGACATTGCCTTGCCCAGTTTTTGATTGTTTCATCAGACCTGTTCCACAGTTCACTGTCGTTTGATCAAACTTTGAATCTGTAAACCAACGAGAGTAATAAGTTTGTTTCGACTGCCTATTGATCCCGATATCTTTTCGTCACGTTTTTCAAACATGGCGGATGTTCTCAACTAAAAAAAGTTTGATCAAGCGCCTGTGGTACAAACGTAAATAACAAAACGTTCTATGCTACTGCTTATTTGCTCACGTTAGTGATATTGCAATAAAAGTTCTACCTAATCATACATTCATTTACAAGGGTCATCACACATTATCCTAGAAATAGTGCACTGTTTAAGAATACAAACTACTTTACTTTCAAATAAAGAGTACGTCTAATTTATTCTTGCATATATTCAGAGTGCTATGTGTTACCTAAATCATTTTGGTATTGCAACACAGAAATAGTTGCTTTGCTATGGTTTCAAACCAAAGTGCATGGTTTTCCATCTGTCCAGGTTGCTACAGTCAAGCAAATCGCATTTGGTAGAAGACATTATTTAACCACTATGTTAGAAAATGCAGATAAACACCAGTTGGAAAGCACTCTTTATTGGCAAAGAAGGACATACTGTACACATTTGATGATCACCGTTGTCTGTTGAGAAAAAATGACGAAGAACTAAAGTTAACCGGAAGTTTTAAGAGAAACCACTATACGTTTACGATCTCTCGTTGTACAGACAGAGGTGTGCTGAGCAGAGAAATGTTATCATGTACGGTTTTAGATGCATGAGCCTATAAAATATCTACCAAGACATGGCTAGTGTTGCCTTCCAGCTATAAATTTAGGAAAAAGATATTTGTTACACAAAGTACACATCGGCGAAAAACAAGTTTCGTCAATGCAAGAAAAAATATTTTTCACAAGAAAAACAGCAGACGTGCGTTATCCGCATTGATGTTGATCTGCTTACCTGCTGCTTCTGAGATTTAAAGCTGTTTGAAAGCAACAGCAAAGCTATTGTGAAATCAAATGAATGAATCGGCAAACCTGCAGAGGTGGGAAACGTCTTCGACAAAGGTCCATCTTTTCCTTTGATGGAGGTGTAGTCATGGGATGCATCGTAACCACGGTTTTCAAATTGTATGTAGAGAATATTTGGTGTACTTTCAATTTGTTCCATTTTAACTTTTGCAAACAGAAGCAGTTTGCTACAGAATTCAGAAAAACAACAATTTTGATCAGTGTAAACAATTTCATTGTTTTATTCCAGAAGCACGTTTTTCTCAAATAACATATTGCAAACTTCGCAATTTCTTCTCTTTATAACCTGACTGAATTTTGTGGATAGTATTTACTTGCACTCATTGAATTGAATATATCCACAACTCAACGCAAAGCATTTTCTATAAGTTTCCTTCCAACACTATTTTTCAATTGATTGCCTACAAGCATGCATCAGTCAATTCATATTTTTTGAATCTGCGTTCAGAATAATCGTCCTAGATTTAACCTGTGCATATCGTGGCTTGCTTTTAGGCATTTACATTGTAGCTTGAAAAAAGTGTAGTTCCACACTGCTGCAAGATAATGCGAATGCCAGTGAATGCCATTGTGTTTCAAAACAACATATATATAAATGAAACCACTAACAATTTAACTCTCATTTTACTTTCTAGTTGTTTGCAAAACAGTTTGGTAAATTTACGCACAGACACTTCCATAAATGTTCTAGGAGGAGCGTTAAATGGTCTGATGCAAAATGGACGCAGCAATTCAAGATGAGCTTGTTTTTGCGAGTGGTAGAGCGTGCTTAACTGAAACGATATCAACGTTGCATCTCTGGCTTTGGGATATAGTTTTGTTGCCTCAAATTTGGTGCATTTCTGAATGGCTTATAAGTTAGCTCTTGACGCACAATTTTGGATGCAGTAGTTATTTTACTGAGAATTTGTCCAAACAAACATACGTTGTTTTGTATATTTCAGAACCAAAGCATGGAAGAAAAGAGCATGTTAATTGCAACAAATCGAGCTGATTGCTACCACTTGTCCTTTATTTATATGTGCAATTCATATGTGCAAATCTCAGTGGGTTTCCTAACATAGTGATGCAACATGCGTGGCTTCTCTGCCGTCGTTAAGCAGCAAGGGATTCACCATCCTATGATCTGCTGTCGTTTAGGATAGATGTTGTGCAAGCTTAGAATTTCTCAATCACTGATTCCCAGCTTTGTCTTCAGTCGTGAATTTTTCTGGCCTGGTGTTGTGTGTTGAAATCGCCTGTGAGCAACAGCAACTTGTTTGTGTTCAATTTCACACTTGAGTATGAAGCATACACTAGCGATCAGTCTATAATTGAAATGAACATATGAACATCTAGGCTTTCTTGCCTACAAATTGGCTTTCGTGTATAAGCTTTGAACATATAGACTTTGATGTCCTAGACCACATTGGGCTAAGCAAATAATAAAATTGGAATTGTTGGCATTTATGCACTACTTGCTGTAAAACAAGAAAAAAAAGAAAATTCCGCAAAATCACAATTTGGTTTTCAATGGGTTACTGACAAATGTGACATGATTGTTAGAAGTAAACCAAAGAGAAACCAATCATGTATTTTGAATTTCCAATATCACTAAACCGAACATTACTGCGAAGCAAGCTGAACGTATTATGTTTAACCACAAGACATACCACAAACAAATTCGGTGTGTTTTGGAGATACAATGATTCATGATTCACTCGAATTGAAGTTTTGAATGAATAAATGTGCTATTGGCTTTTCTTAATTGCAACTTTGAAACAGATCTTCCTTTTCAAACATTTTTACGTATTTGCGCTACGGTGTTGTGATGATCTATCAACCATGTTAAAAATCTTCGTCTCAAATAGCATTATGCGACCGGAATATGACGCATCGGTTGCCTACAGCAGCGCGAACTGTCGTTTCGTTACATTATTTTTAAAAAATATCAAAACATTTTCTTGTGGTTATCCAGGAGATTTTCAGTAGTGCTGCAAGTACCACAGATGCGCATACCTATGGTCGGGCGCATTCAATTCTCAGAGGACATTGCGAAAATTAATCCGACATCAACATTCAGTTGAAGCTAACGTGAATTTGCTTCGGATCAGTTCAAAATATTTTTGCGTGTGTGTGGCAACCACGAATGTCTTTCACATGGATGTTAGGTTCCAACAAGAGTGAAAAACTTACATTTGTGGAGCTGTTGCGCTCGGAAAACCGGAGGGTCAGTGCACCAAGCTTCACACTGTGGTAGCAAGCACCAACAGAGGTCAACCGCCGCAATCACTCCATTGTTGCTTGTTCGCGCCACTTACATATGCGTACTTTTCATTCACATCCCGTTCGTGATGTGTCGCACATTCAGCGCCGTGCCGACCGCGATGTTGCAATAAAGTCCCCTTCTTTTTACAACGAACCGCACCGATCGCACGTTCTTTGTGTAAAGGTGGCACCAGGAGTGGCCTTTACATTCTGGTCACAGCACCATTTTGTTACTATCAGAGAGCCCGAGCAACAAATGCGCAAAGCTTCATACTGCGGCAGCAAGCAACAACAGAATCAACCGCTGAGATTATGGGCGTCCACAGAATTTTTTTCACGGGGTGGGAGGGGGGCAGCAACGATATTTTGCTTAACTTTTTCAAATTGCTGACGATTAATCGCAAATGGACGTTAACAAAACGCTTTACCTTTCTGCGAACCAAATATAATGCCCGATGTGCATGGGCGTCGGAAGAGGGACAGGAAGGGCCAAGCCCCGTAAGTTTTTGAAATAGTACATTTTCCTATCACATTTTTAGAAAAAAAGTTGATTTCTTAGTTTGGTGTGGTAAAATGCAATTTCACCACTTTAGCCACATCTGGAAAAATCTTTTTGGCTACCTCTGGAAAAATCACAATTGGCAGCACCTGGAGAAAAATCCACCGATGCTGATGTTATGGCAACAGGTACCATAATTCGCTTAACGGGGAGCAATAGCCAGGTATAATACGATTATTTACCGTACGGCTATCTCCAGATTCTCCAAGAAGTGTACATCTTTTAAATGAAACATTGTCATGGACGTTAACGAAACCAGAATTATAACATTATTTTATCTAGCAGGACTTGTCAGCGTCACTAATAAACAAGAGCTGCAAACGTCTGAGATATCGTACAAAGCGATCAAGCATCCTTTCAATAAAACCCTGCTTGTCTTTGCGTATATTTTCACGGTGAACGCTCATGTTACATAAATCGGGCAAGCGCTTTTCTGACATTGTCGATTGAAGCCACGCTTTCAATCATCGCAAAGTACTAAACGATTAATACGTATTCCCACAAGCTTGCCAAGACGTAGTCTAACAAGCCACATAGTTTATTGTACTGTGTGAAAAGAAGCCTGCATCAGCGATGTTAGATTAAGCTGTCCACTCAGGTACGTTGGTAACACCCACAGTCTCATTGGTCACACTAACAACTGATTTTTCAAACTTGTGGAGACATTGCTGCGGGTTCATTCATGCTTCTTTTCACACAGCATAAAACCAACTCATTTTCCGCTATCAGCAGTCACTATCATAAGCATAGACGAGGGGCTCTGGGGGCCATGCCCACCAAATTTTTAGCATATCCAGTCATTTCGCGATTTGCGAAGCGGTGTTCCAAGCAAAACACTGTTTCTCGCCTGAAATCTAGCATTTTGGACTCCCACAACAATTTTGCGCTGTCTATTCCACTGCTCACTGTCTTCTTGCATTACCTTCCAAGATGTCTGCGTTCGACAGCCACGTGCGACAAAACGCCTACTCCTACCGTAACTTGAAGCAAGCATTTGAAGATTTGTTGCCATGTTATTGTCACACATTAAAGACCAACAGTGGAACAATCCCATACGAGCTTCGCAATCTGCCTTTGCAAGGAAAGGAGCAGTCACAAGCTCACCACTTCATGACACCAGCACACTGAACCTGGCTCGTGTGCAGTTGGTGGGGTGATAACTTCAGGTTTGAGCCAGGGTGGGAACGCTTATTTGAAAGGGGGCCCTGTAGCCAACACTCAGAAAAAGAGTTGAGAAATGAGAGTGAATCCGTATGTGTATGTCCATACTAAAGTCCGTCATCGCCGGAAAACACTCCGTAAAACGCAAAAAAACAATATATTAAAAAACAAACGAGTACTGAATACGTAAATTTAAGATGAGTGAGTGCTCTGTTTTTACATTTAGCTTCCTACGGTGGACGGTTCTCACTCCTGCACTCCAGTCAGTTACGCCACTATGTGCAGTGTGAGTGTCATACCGGCAAATAAATTGTCATTGCAAAAATCAAATCAACAAATCTGAATTAAGCTGCTGACTTCAGTTTTGTTAGAATTATTTTTCTTTTTTCTTTTTTTTTTTGTTTGTTAGAAATTTTTAGTTCTTTTCAAGAGAGGGAAGTGCCCGTTTTGCCTCCCCCCTGCGTACGCCAATGGCTGCGATCACTCTAGAATTGCGTGTGCGCGCCACTGGTGACTGGTTGCTATTCTTCACACACATCCCGTTCTTGGGGAATTGCGCATTCCACCCGCGCCGTCCGAGAGATTGCAACAGTTCCTTTTCCATGAACTATCTATGTCAATTTTCTCAGTTCGTCGCAGTCTACAGCACTATTGCAAGCATCAACAGCAATGCCTGCATGTTTCAACTGCTGAAGCGAATGACTTGGACCAGACATGATTTTACACATTGACTGAAGAAACACGAATTATTAATCGATAGCTCGTAACGAATAAAGTGACGTTTTTTTGATCTCGGGTTTGTTACTTCTGACATCTAAAGAAACTACAAACCGGAAAATATAATGGCCTGCCAGTAAGAATGCACGAATGATATACTGTAGTGTTGTTAAGTCGTGTATCAGGTGTCCAGGTATTTCATTGCCTGAGCTTGCGGCAAAGGGCTCCTAGATTTGTGGTGGTGTTGTGCTTTCATGCCTGGCAACTGACGGACACAAGCGACGCTTAGAAGACGTTCAAAATGATCCGTTTCATTTTGCACAGTTCAACAGGTAAACAGAGTAGGTAGTTTTATCTGACGTTGTTGAAGTATTTGTATTTATGTAGCTGACGATTTTGCCACCAGCTTGGAGTATTGCATTTTACAAGTGACCAGCCAACAAGAACGACAAGAACGATACAAGCATTTCATTTGCCATTCAAAGCATGTTTCATTACGAAATACAAACTGAGAGTTTCGCAACACAAAACAATTAATTTTAATTACAAACAAAGCTTAAAAACTTGGAACACGGCCAATCAGGGCTTTTTTGGGGCATTGTCTCGTTATTTCATTCTATGGTGCATGATTAGTCTTCCCCAATTTGGCCAGTCCTTTGTACACTTAACAATATGTTCCTGATGTGTTTGATAATAGTCACCACTTGGCCTAGTCTAAAATAATTTGGCATCAACTACAAAGGTTTTAGTTCATCGACATTTCTTGTATTGTCAGCGAAAGCAATTACCTAAATATTAAAAATAATTTCCAGGTTTGGTAAGTCTTTCCTGATGAAGAAAAAGGATTCAAGTAACTACACTCCACATCTGAGATAAGATAAGCAAGGAATCTATCTGCAAATTTGTAATAGGAAATCGAGTTCACATAAGATTATGCATTGTCTGTCTTGACATCCCAAGCACTGCTAACAGGTGGAATGTTGAAAGGCTAAAACAAGAACAAGGAAAGCAAACAAACCCAAGACTGAAGGAGCTAACTTAAAACACAAGTAGTGCCAGTTAAAAACAAGAAATGCGTCTTTCTCAAATAATTGCCTGCACTGGAATTTCAAATCTAACTGCAAAAATTGATATCTGTCTAAAAGAAATATAACAACATGTAAAATAATGATATCAGTTACAGGTTTCACTCTCAACTGCACATTACACAATAGAAATATTTGCAGTGCCTTGCATCTACTATTTTGCCCATAGATTTATATCAGCACAAAACACCAACAAAAGGTGTTCTCTGCATGTCATTACTTCCTGTCATTTCTTATAAAATAATGGGAAATGCGTAAAATAACCACGAGACCTACGTCCGCAGTCCGTACAACATTTCCGACCACTCTTTGACCTGGTGTAAACGTCTAAATATAGCCTTTGTTTGCTGAGGACATTCAGGCGTATGGCAAATCATTTTTCTCTTAGTGCGTTGACAGTGAGAGATATGTCTTCATTGTCAACCATCCCAGCATCTTTTTTCATAGCGTATACCTGCACGCACCGTGCACGTCAAAGCTCGTGTCAAAATACAAACATTTGCAATTATCCTGGGCCATTTTCGCGTTTTCAGAAACCCTTGGGCTCATAAAGTTTTTCAAAATTTCGCAACATTCACCGCACGCCATTTTCGAAATTTCATCAGGGATGTTGGATTATTCGATGTTCGTTATTTATACGTGCCTACACCGTATGTAGGGCGGCAAAATTAGGAGACTAAAACTAATGACTTTAACTCGCTTATCATTGTACATTTCAATTGATTTTCACTGTAAGTTATTTCTATTTTTGTGTGCTACAAGCATGTTAAGCAAGGAGGCTCTACAATTGTAGTTTGTACCCAGTGCCGGGACTACCATTACGCGAACTAGGCGGCTGCTTAGGGCTCTGGGCCAAAGGTGGCGCCAAAAAGAAACAAAAAATACAACTGTGTGGTTCAGAAAGGGACGAACGTACACCAAGTAAAAGTGAATGAATGTGATGAAAAGGAATGGAATATACATTCACACAGTTTATGAGAAGATGTTGGTGCTGCACTATTTCAGGTTTGTCGCAGAAGAATCAATATTTTTCGTAGTACTTTCAATTCCACAAAGGGTTAACCCTTTAACGTTAAAGGGTTAACAAGATATATTGAGTCGCATTTTAGTATAAATTGCATTCATCTAATAAACGTTCCTAATTTACAAAAAATGTCCTTATTTTGGTAGTGTACAAAGTGATGATATGCAGAGTAAGAGTCTTCGTATATGAGAGATGGGCGCTGGACAAGATCCTGCCTAGGGTACTTATACAAGTCGATCAATGGCATGCTGTCAGGTACAGCAAAACAAGACCTGCTGGTCATACTTATCAAGCTCACCACAAAATTATAAGGTAACCCTCTGTGTTCTTTACATTTCTTGATTTTTCCGCTGCGCCCTTTTTGCCGGAGTAAGTTTAGGTCAAAGCCTTCACTAAATCACCTTTCAGCCATCCAGTGTTATCAGGTTAGGAAAAGCTGTCGAAACGCCAACGTTATTAGCGTTAGTAGGCATGTTCACCTTTGATCGTTTAAAAAAACAACACGAACGTGCAGAGGCCTGGTAATGCCCTGGACAACTGCTTGATTGTATAATTTCAAACCAAATGCGAGCCTCCTATTGAGGAATGTAAGAAATACAGGCATTTGAAATACTTAAACCTAGCGTGTAATCATAATATTTCGAAGGACAGTATTGTTTTCAATGTGATGCTCTTCAATCTATTTTATTCTGTGGGTCTGAGGCCTATGTTTATATGTTTGCAAGCAAAATTCTTCTACTGTAGTAATGAGTATGCATTAAGGAAATAAATATTGCGTTTTTGCATGCAAATAAGTATGAAATGGATCCGCCAGAAAAAGATAGCACTTGTGAAAAATGATAGAAAATACAGTTTTCTATTTTTGTGTTTTACTTCATAGCTGAAATTGTGCAATCATGCAGTGTGGTGCATTAGTGCCTTCTATGTTTTTTTCTGATGTATAAACAAATTGCTCAGAATATGAGGATAAAAACAGTTGAAGAAATTACTACTTTCATTTCACGAAAACATATAATCAATCCAGGTACACAAATCGACTTTGAAATTTATCAATCCCAAATGAGTTCTGCTTTCGGAAAATCACTGCTTACTTCATTTTTACATTGACTGAAAGGAATTTTCTTTCAATGCTGAGCTAAAATATTTTTTACAACAGTTCACACATTTGGCAGTGCCACTGAAAAGGAAATCAAGCTGACAAGACATCCTTGTACCATGAAGCGTTCTTTACTCAACTTTGAACAAGCAGGTTTAAGAGGTTTTGATTTGTGTTCACTGTACTGTCCGCTTTGTTTTGATTGTGGCGTTTATAGTGATATGATAATAATTAATTCAGTGATGGAAACAAGGCGTTTAATACTTTTCAACAATGTGTCGCTGCCATACTCACACCCCCCTTGCAAACCTTTCGTGACCTCTAAATTAAGAAATAGGGCTGTAGAGAGAATCGAGAGGTATTTTAAAAACTGCAAGTCGTAGATTAACAATAGGCTAGCAGAAATTGACCAAGCCTACGAAGGAAGGAGGAGAGATAGTG
>Ga0210059_1003577_pt1 | contig 24915 bp, 19 predicted proteins | sample Ectturendosymbi2_FD_188042 | JGI IMG/M metagenome (GOLD analysis project Ga0210059, IMG submission 188042) | Ecteinascidia turbinata endosymbiont from Florida, USA - Sample 2 (SPAdes) (version 2) | ecosystem: Host-associated > Tunicates > Ascidians > Unclassified | place: Key West, Florida...
CTTCTGCTGCTGCAGCGGTGCGCACCGCTGCAGCAGCAGAAGGAATAAACGCACGTGCTGATGAGATGACCCCAAAGCAGAGGGTTGCGGGTTCGAACCCGCGCATTGCTATTCAACATGCTCTGGCAGCAGGGGCGTAACGAGGTTAGATGGCGCCCGGGGCAAGAAGCAGGTTCGGTGCCCCCATGTTCGAACCTGAGGTCTTTCGGAAGCAAATGTACTGTTTTGAAGAAAGTAGTTGTGACATTGTTGGGACTTTTCGGCGCCACCCGCAGTGATACGACGCCCGGGAATTGTGCTCCCTTGCCCCCCCTCGTTACGCCCCTGTCTGACAGTCATTCGTTCATTACAGTAGAATTCGCCTGTATCCTTATCTTGCGAGGATTTGGGAAAAGATTCTATTTGAATAAGAGCTGATGATGCCTTCTACCTAGTAGACGAAATATATACAGTGCATCCTCGATTATCCGGCCATGTTGGGCAACCTTTTTTCAAATCTTGGCCGGATAGGCATTTGGCCGGATAAGAAAAGTATATATCGTAGGGCGCCCACCGTCCACCACCTACACCACACTTAAACTCTTACAAAATAAGAAACGTTACAAAATAAGAAACGTTTCTTACAAAATAAGAAACGAGCTTCTTAACAACATTGTTTGTTGGCTTTCTAGTTTTTTTCCACTGTAAAACGTGTAGATTTTAGACTAAATAATTGAATGTACCTCCCTGTTGAACCCGGCCGGTTAATCGGGGGCCGGTTAATCGAGGATGCACTGTACTTTGATAGATCGTAGTGTCTGATTCTTTGTTGGGAAAGGATTCCTTTCGACAGACAGTGATTAGGGACAATACCGATATAGACAAATAACCATAAAACCACTCGGAAACCAGGTGAATGAGGTGCGTTGTGTAATCATATTGACCACGTAACATCATAAATAATCAAGCAAAGGAAAACTCAAACGAAAATAGTGGACCACAAGTATTTGATTGTTGAGGTAGACAGTGTAGCGTGTTTCAAGGCCGAGGTTGTTACGTCACAATCTCGATTAACACCCCGGCAACGATTACATTTCGGAAGTGTGCCGCTGTTTGTAGCTGGAAGTATCTTTATTATAAACGAACAAAACATCTCGTGGGGATTAAAAGTGATGCGCACTGAGCGATCCGATTTACCCCCAGGGTGAAAGGTTCCAACTTTTCGTGGTTACGCAACCCTTAGCAACGGAGGGTTTTATCCGACTAACCGCTGCCAAGCAACTTGACGAAGTGGATAGCGAAGATATGAGGATAGAAAGCCCAGCAACAACAAACACTTCGACGCAACTCCCCCCTCCCCCCCGAGAGCGAAACAACGACAACGTTTGAAACAGACACAGTTCCGTTCCGTCACCACGGGGGGTTTTGGCGAGCTCAGCCCCCCAAACAATGCTCCAAGCCACCCCCCAAATTGAAATATGAAGCACTGTAAATACGTGGAGTTTTCACAATGTTTATAATCTCAAGACCCCCTGCACAAACGTAAAGGCACCCCTACTGAAGATTGTCTGGCGAGGGTTGTGAGCAGCATTCCAGCGAAACTACGATTAATAGCGCAACAGCCGAAAAAAGCGTAATAAATACAGTCAAACAGTAGACTAGAAGAAAACAACACATTTCAAGATATATCGCTCCAACCCAGCTTGCTCGCAATTTTCAATTGGCTCCCAAATGGCACGTTTTGGGCTATTTCAGCCACCTTCAAATCACGCGGCTGGATCCAAAACTCACCTTGGGTTAAAATGAAATACGGAGCTAGGGATCTCTTCATGTCAGGCTGTTTGAATTGAGCGCGTTCGGGGATTTCCCCAAGAAGCAACTCCACCACTATCATCAGCTTTGTCACCTGTGAATGAGCAACATAGCAAATCACGCATTGCTCAAATACTCCGGACGGAAGGTTTTTTTTTCTCTGGCTTTTCACCTACAGGCAGTGGGGTTTCATCGAACAGCAAATGTTCTGCAGCAAAATTGACTCTTACATATATCAAATGAAAGAGCGATGATTGCCTTCTAATTTCAAGAAGCAAAATCGACAGAAGCGAAAATCTAATTTCAGAAATTTCACGGTCATTGTAAATCTTCGACACTTGTAGATGTGAAATAAGGCAGTGGTCTCCAAACTACGGCCCGCGGGCCAAATCATGCCTGTGAAGCCATGTCAAGATGTCCGGTCCGGCCCTCGAACTGTTGTATACTAGCTTTTGTGGCCTTTGAACTAAAAAAGTTTGGAGATCCCCGTATTAAGGTAAGCGCAGTGTGGACGAGCAACTTAACATCATTGTGTCAATGCAACGCAAACGCCTTTGATGTTCAACCAGACCAGGGGAACAGTTCGCAGAAACCAAAACACCGACCTTAGAGAAGCATCTCGGTCGAAAGCAAATATTTCCGCAAGCAAATCTAAGTAAGACGACGACAAAAACCTACAGTTTGTTTGAAGCCGACAGCTGTTGACTGTGGAGCTTTCCTCAAAGCGGCAATCAAGGTTTGTCGCGCGTCGGAATAGTCGAGCTGCACAGCTTTGATGCGTCCTGGACATAAAGAAAGCAGCGGTTGAAGTCCTCGTCGTACAATCCAAAGGTTCAGAGTTCGAACCACCACTCACCCCCAGCTACAGATTCCAGGGGCAGCGTTCAATGGGATTGCTTACACGCACAAAACCGGTTTCAAAATGGACCATTTTGATAAGTTGGTTACAAAAGCGTTTCTTGCTAATCGGGTTCAAGTTCGAAAAAAAATTTGTGTGACGTTACAGAAGTTTGTAGTTTTCAACTTTGTGCAAAATTGGCGTCTATAATGAAACTGTACTTGATTTAGCCATTCACAAACTATCTTGGCCGCGTACAAGTGTTTGTCGGCGACCCGCTTTGATATCTCGCAAGAAAAGCTTTGAAAAACAACAAACCTGTGTAATAAAGGTATCTGGCCCATTCGTTGTTGGAGGCAGGTTCAGGAAAGGTTGATTTTGACGAAAGTTTCTCGGCTTGGTCGTAAAGGTTGTAATGCAGGTAATTGCGAAGAAGGAGATTAAGCAAGCAAGCTTGTGTGTCGAAGTCGTGTGCGAGGGCGGCTGTCCTCAGTCTCGCGTGCAAGACGCTGATGTGGACGTAACAACGTACATTAAAAGTGTGATCGCTGAACGGTCAACAAAGAAAATGGCTTCTGTGGACCGCTGCGATAACACCATGTCGAAACTACATGCACTCTTATTTTAACTTAAACGGAAATGCATGGCAACGCGCGCTTTCATTTCGATTAGGTGGCGAGCAAAATATGCATAGATTCAACGTTGTGACATTAAAACAAAGTTATTTTTGCCTGAAGCATACCACTGGACCCCTCCCCAACATGTAATCGGACACGAGATTGCCACCACAGACTAAACCAATGGTGTAGGAGCCGGGGGTGCAAGCGCTCCCTCAAAAGTTTTGATTTGACAAAAATCCAGGCAAAATCCCTGAAAATCCGGGCAAAAATGGCACCCAACATTGTTTGACTTCAAAAAATGGCGCCCAGCCGTTTGCAGAAATACGGATGAAGACCTGTTTTGCACGTCACATCAACACGATTGGAAATTTTGTAGACAAGACAGAAGTCGCACAAAAACTTTTCGGTAAAGTTTGGAAAATTCGGGAAAAAATCCTTGACACCCACAAAATTATGCCTGCTCCTACACCTTCAGACTAAAGGTCACAATTCACAAACACTTCGACGCGAAGTCAACGAAAGTTTAACAACAATCTACCTTCTCACATCCTCGAGCTTATCCGTCAACTCATATACCCTGCTGTAATAGAAGTAGCACTTGGCAGCGATGGGATCGAGCGAGCGTCGGTTTTCATTTACCAGCTTGGTGAGCAGCCTCTTTGACAGCTTCACCGCTGCAGCATACGACTGAAAAGACAAAGAGCACTCTCCCTGCCAACAACTGTCTCTCATTGGTGCCCAACGCAATAATGCTGATTGCCAACAAACAGCTTAATGCCCTGCCAATGTGACGTGATAATAGAAGAACACCGAGATGTTCAAACCAGTGGCCTTGAACAAAAACTTGTTACCTGATTGCGGGGGTCGATCAAGTTCACGTATAGCGCATAAGCCCGAGGTGAAGCTGGCTGTTTTCGGCAATTTTTCGGACATTGATCGATTTTTTTAAATGTGCGAAAAATTTAAGGCAATTCCATCATAATCCTTTTTTCAGGAATAAAAAAAATATCGGAAACGAAGAAATAACAGACATTTTCAAGCTATTTCGAATAAACGACCGAAATGTCTCAGCGAAAAAAAAACAGACGTAAAGTAATAAATACTTTTAAATAAGTTTGCCGTTTTTTAAATAGTGCACCCAACCTTGCACTCAAGCTTTTTAATGGAACAAAAGAGGAAAAGAACCGCGAGGCGGCGCAGTAACATTTCTATTCAAACCTCTAGTTGACAGTTTTTGAAAGTTGGATCATTTTACTCTAACGATGTGTGCGATCTATTCTCATCTTATTCCAACAAGAGGAAACAGGCGACACCGTACGGTTTGCAACCGTTTGCCGATCGGCAGCGTTTACTGCTTTTAAAGGGATTGTGCTTTTTCGCAAAGGGTATACAACCAGATTTCAACCGGAGTGCAGGGAGGAACACGTCATTAATTTGAAATCAGCCCCTACTCACTGCAAGGTGACGCTAGTAGAATATTTCGTCAAACACATAAGTTGAAATTCTACTGTGACAAATGAATTTGGCGTAAAAAAACTCCTTAAACTGTGAAAACATGCGCATTTTGTTTCACCTTAGTATCGATCAGGTAAATAAGCACCAGCAAATAAACGTAGATTTCTGTGTCGGGCAGTCTAGGAATCTTGCTTGGTCGGGACGATGGCTTCGACACCACAGTGTTTTCCGTTTCCATAGACTGCAATGATCAACAACAAAAAATTTTAAGCGCTAAAATTTGATCAATCAACGCTATACGGCTTTTGCAGCAAGTTACCGCAGCGTAAGTGCTGCTGGTTGCAGCAAATTACAAGTCGAAATGTCCAATGTCCATTTCGTGAAAGCTGGCAATATCCATACGCAATTCGTAAACTATACGCAGATAACTATTTTTGCGATATGTTGTTGGTCTTAATGATATTGGTGATTGGTTTGCGAAGTAGCAACTGGCAAGCTATATGGCACCACATGTTAAAGGCAAAGAACAGAGTACACTCACTGTAATTCGCAGGCCTTTCCACGTTAAGGGGATTTTTACCATGGGATGGGACAGCGGACTTGAAATTTGTCTCGTGTCCCATCCTTAGTAATTTTACGTCATACAGCAGGAATTCACTGAAGCTGAACACCGTTGTTGTATGCTCATAGCAAAGTAAGCATTAAGCGTAGATCTCAGGCTGGGAGATAACAAGGACCAACCGCAAGGTTGTTGAGCATTCATTTGGCTAGCAACTAAAAAGGCTTCATCAAATTTTCATTGGCTCCAAATTGGATGTTTGTGATATGTTATCCACGGTTCTGTAGAGGCTAGACATTGCATATGCACTTAATACAGTGTGCTTCGTATTAGTAGTTTCGTTGGAATCCAATGTGATGTGATGCGTCAGTCACAAGTTTCCATGGGTTGGGACAGAAAAGAGCGTCCCTGAGACAAGCCTGGTAATTCGCGCTGGCACAGGTCCAGAAATCAAACTTGTAATGCAACGGGATTGCAATTAAAAAAACATGTAAGTGATTCTGTTGGTCAAAAAACTGTCAAAAACACTTCAATTAAGAATGGCCAGCAACGAATTCCAAAAAGCGGTGAAAATGGCAAAGAACATTAGGCAAGTACGAAGCAAGTGACAGACGTCGTTACCACTCCCAACTCAGTTATCAATAAACTGAAGTGTTCGCGTGACCTACAGTACTTACCTCTTCAATACAGGAAAGCAGTTCTTGTGCGGAGGTTTCGTCCGTTGCTTGGCGACCATTGAAAAACAAACTAACAAGACGGCGAATAACGCCAGTGTTTAATCGTTTGCGAGTTGTTGGCAGGCTCCTGATCACTCGGAGCGTGTGTCTGGTTTCACGCGAACTCACCGACCTCTCAATCAGCACCAACTGCTCTCGGATATCTGCAACATACGATTACCTGACAGGTAAGACAACTCTAAACATTTGAAGTGAGGTGCAAAACTCCTAACCTTGATCAATTCTCAAGAGCACTGACAAGGTAGGAGCAAGTACTACTGAATATATTTTGACCTGAAAATCCACCAGCTTAGCAGTGAACACCCTAAACAACTAGGATAGCAAAGGTTACAAAGCTGATTAACAGACAGCAGAAACTGGTTGCAAAACAAGATTGACGTTATAAAAATACCTGACAGCTCACTTTTAATGAACAGTATATATTTGAGAGTACATTTGTTTTGTGTCAGTTAATTAGCTAAATGCTACATGACATCTGTTTATACATTCAAGCATTCCATATATATACACTCTTCATATCTCTCTCTTTGAGTGAAGAACCATCAATCCACTCCATGTAACAAATGTGAGTTCACACATATTATTGCGTTATCATATCCAAGACACTCAAGCAAAATTTTTCAGTGAACTATCAATGCTAAATCAAAGTATAGAGCGAGGGTGAACAAACTTGTTCAACAGAAGGGTCATTAGCAGAAAACCAAAAACACCAGCGAGCTGCAAAATCAGTTTGTAGTGTCAAATGCACTTTGTTAAAGAATGCAAGTTTCACATGAAATTACCTACATCACATAAATTCCTTGGCAAATAACATTATGAATTTTTAAAGTATTTTCCACAACATAATATGTTCACGAAATGTTTAGGTCACGAGATTTTAGAACTATTTTTTAGGGTCATGCCAAAAAGTAATTGCGGACCCCTGGTATAGAGCATTTACTTGGTAAAATGTTTTCACTTAAGCATGATCTACATCTCTGAAAATGTAAACACCAAAATTAGAAAATCAAAGCTTCAACAGAAAAGCTCTAAGTATGAAAAATGCAGTGGACCTATCTCAACATACAAAAACACACAGTGTACAAAATACAATGTCTTCACTCTTCACTCAAAATAAGCAAGTAAAACATACAGACTAAGGTATCAGCCAGATTATGTAGCATAGCAAACAGTAGCATCAGTAGTAAAGCAAACAGTTATGATGTATGATTACACAAAAAAGCTAGTAAGCAAAAAACTATCACAAGTGAAGAACAGACCAGCGAAAATACAATCAAGGATTGAAACCAAAATGTAGCCTGATAGTATCAACCATTTTTTCCATTCGTTTTCATACCCAGTGTACCTCTCAGGAGGGTCGTTTAATGTTTGTAAAATCGAGAACAATAGAAGCAAGCAAACAAAAATCCATCCAATACCTTCAACAGTAAGGTTGTCTATTTCATCCTGGGATTTGACAGTTTCCTGTTTTTCTTCTGTTTCAGGTCCTTCTTTCATGTCAACATCATTAGAAGATGCTGTTTTAGCAGCCACTTGCGCAATTTTTTTTGCCATTGTGCAAGGATTTGATCTCCACAAATTCAAAAGATTATAAAAGTTTGTTACAACAAAGTCAAAGCTACAAATGCACTTTCCTATAATAAGATCAACAATCAGTTTAAATAAACAAGCTGAATGTTATCACAACTCAAAACACAGTGGACTTAATAACTTGTGTGGTATCAGGACAGAAGCCACATGACCATTACAATTATCGCCCAATATAACTGCAATACCCATATGTCTCCAAAGACACCTGTCATTTGGACAGTACTAATGAATACAGCAGTCCCCACTTATTAAGCCCAAAATTATCAGGTCCAAAATTACTCCATTTATTCCTGTAATAAAAAAATCCTTCATAAATCCAAAACCCCACTTAATAGGCCCAATTTTCTAACACATTTGCATTTGGGTGAAGAAGTGTTGTAACTCATACTTTTTTGTCTTGTTTTCAATGGCCTCACACTTTGTTACGCTGCTGACCTAGTTCTTCATTCAACTGTTTCATCACAGATCCTTTAGTTGTGTCATAATCGATATGCAAACAACTGGTGCTCTGTAGAATTTATTTTCAAAACGTCAAGATGTGCAGACGAAATGAATATTGTTTTTAGCATAATAGACAAAGAAAATAACTCGTTTCCTGTAACTCTTGTGTACAGTGCTTAATAGATTTAGCAACTTTTAACAATAGTACAGTCGGCCATACTCATTTATTTGCATGAGAGTGGTGAAATATTGTCCCCGGATAACAAGCCCAAAATCATCCAGATAAGTGGGGACTACTGTGATTGCAGCACTACCTAATATTTCCGTCACAAAAGTTTCCACCAGGACCATTGCAAATAAATTGTCATTATAAACAGTAGAGTAATGCAGGTTGTCATAATTATGTTGATTTCATGACATCTAAAATACTATAAAAACAGTAAATTAAATGACTTTTAGAAAACAAAAAGCTTACAAAATCAAAAATGAAAATGTTTGGCAATACCTTGCTACAGTTGGTCAAAACAGCTGTTGAAACGTTTTGTATCAACTGAGTCACCACTGTGGAAACTGACACAAGTCCCTTGATCATCTAGTCCATTTTGCGTAAATTCAATACATTATGAACTTTTTTTTCTTAATCCCGATCTAGTAATGTCATTTTTAAATTACTGTTATTCCATGAGTTGTTTACAATATGGTGTTGCATGATGATGTCAAGGTTGCAAATATTGTTGAGTGCTGAGCTAGAACAATAATAGATTATTACATTTATGTAGCTAAAATCGTCAACACCTTTCAAGCCAGCCAAGTTTCGCATCAAAAGGCATAATTTCCCCATATTGGCCAAGTCTTTGCAACTCCATAACTCGCCAGTTGATTGTGCTAGAGAGCTGTTTAAACTCTCTAAAGCAAGGATGGCCAACCTGTGGCGCATGCGCCATAAGTGGCGCATTCCATCCTTTTGATGACAACAAAATAAGCCATTCCTACTCATTAATTTTAGTGATTTTATTTTTCTTGGATGCCCTTTCTAGCAATGCTATGTTTCTTTCAGATCAATCTGGCTTTACAGTAGTTAAAAATATAAATATGGTTTTCCTCGCTGTGGGAATGCAGTCATTAACTAGGGTTGTGACGTTTTAACAACCCCGACATAACATGATGATTTTAACATCTTTGAAGAAATTATTGGCTTTGAGCAGGCCAGCAGAACATATGGCCCGCAAAAGCTTTTCTTGCGGCCCACAAGAGCTTTTTCAATTGTTGAAAATGTTACAAAAGTGATTGTCGTTCCCGAACTTCTTCCATACTGCAACAAAATCTCTCCATCGAACTGAATAGACTTTTGTGTCCCACGGCACGTTTATGTTGGTAATTTGGCCCTTTGAGCTTATTTGAGTTGTGCAGGCCTGGCTTTGAGTCCTTCCATGGAAAAACAAGAGCATCATACACATTGGAGAAAGTAAAGTCATGTCTAGGAAATCAACAATTAGATTTACGTAAACGTTTAAGTGTATGCACTGATGGAGCAACGTCAATGATTGGTAAAGCTGCTGGAGCTGGAGCCTTGCTGTAAAGGTTGTTTGGTCATCCTCTTCTAAAATCATTGCATTATTTACCAAAATTATCTGTGTGGAAAAGTTTTGAATTTGCAGCATGTTATGGTACCAGTTGTAAAGCGTGTGAAAAAAATTAGAGCAAAAGGATTAAACAGAAAACAATTCAGAGAATATTGTGAACTGCTAGTTGAGGAATATGGTGATCTCATCCTTCACTGTGAGGTGCGTTGGCTTTCTAGAGCAGTGTTTTTCAACCTTTTTTGCATCACGGACCACTTTATGCAATAAAAAAATTTTGGGGAACACCAAACAAAATTTTATAATCACAATTATGATGTTTAGATCTGTTTTGGCTCTTTCAATTTATTAAAATTAACAAGAAAGTCCTGTTCGTTTGCTCCTAAAACTAATTACTTTCACGAAAGAAAACATATTTGCTCTCATTGCGTTAAACTAGTGATTTTTGACCGGTGTTCGATGGAACACTAGTCAAACGTATCAAATTTCCTGCGGAACACCTGACGATCTTTCACGGAACACTAGTTTTCCACGGAACACCAGTTGAAAATAACTGTTCTAGAGGACAAGTTCTAAAACAATTTAGGAAACTGAAACACATTGTGCATGATTTTTTAGAAGAGAAAAATGACCTGCCCTGCCCAAGGAAAGGGACATCACTCACAAAAAACCTACAACCCCCAGGCAAAAAATTTTTTTCGAGTGCAATCTACTAGACTGGCCGATCCGTTTGAACCGTTGAACAGCTCTCTAACGCAACCGGCGGAGGAGCTAGGGCGTTGGTAAGGCAACGGAAAACTGTTGTTGTTTTTGTGAAAATCGCCAGAACCACCCAGACGCCAAGGTGTTAATGGCATCTTGCAAAGCTTGTAAACAATAGGTTTTTCCCGTTTCATACACGCAAATCATACTTTTGCGGAAATTGAACTAGTGAAAGCTGCATTGCAATAATTCATTTTAACAATCGACTTCACACCAAAAAAGCTGGCAACCTTGTATTTATCTACAAGCTTTGTTCTGAAACTGTAATGTCTACAGTCAACTGCCTACATGTTTGATGGAATTTAGATACGACTTTCACTTTATGCCTGGTTTCCTTGTTGTTGAGACATTTCGGTCATTTTTTCAGTCAATCACTGATTTAAACCAAACATCCCTTGTCATTTGCACCGAATGAGTTTCACGTCTCATGCACACATCGGGTACGCTGACCTAATTCACCAGTCGAGTTTTTGTGTTGCTAGCACATGGACTAATTTGGCTGTTTTTGCTGTCGCACCATCATTGAAGCAGTTTCTACTGCTAATCAGAAGCCTTTTGCAAATAAAGATTTGTGCACCAGGAAATCTGAGAAACAAACGTTAAGAAGGGTGAGAGCCAACGTCTTGCTTTCAGCTTGACAATGTAAAATGTTAAGTAGCTCAGTCGAGAGTCAGAATAATACTCTTTCAGGCTTCCTCATTGATCATAGTGTGTGGAAACCAGCAGTTCTGCATGAAACAATGGCCTTCCTTACAAGCAAACTCTACGCTGGGAATTTAAACCTCTACAATGTGTTTACCAGCATCTCTATGAGTGAGTTATGACTTGGTGGGTAAGACAGCACATTAAATTTGTGATTAGGTCTCTCATCAGCAAAGAAGTATTTGAATTTAACATGCAATCCACATTTCTTCCCTTTGACACTTTTAATTGTGTCTTTTATTCATTCTAAAGAAAACCAGTCTAAATCAACCATAGCACCAGTTGGTGTAACTCAAGGGTGGGGGTCTGTGACATGCAGGCCATAAGCACAGGTGCACATTTGATATGGCCTGCATCAAAATGTTCATGACCCAAGTTACAACACAACATTGTGCAAAAATGTGAAGGCAGTAAGACATGAGAAGACTCTCTCGCTCCTCATAGCTTTTTCTCCATGGTTTCCTCAACAAGATAAAAGTAGAATTTTAAGTAAAATAAATTATTTGTTGCCTGTATTGGAATCATTCAACAAATAATTTTGCTAGGAAATCAATTTCGTATATTTTTTCGTATTTTCAGTCCTTGTTTACATAGAACCTATTTAAAAACATATAACTGAAAACACACAAAGTATATTTGAATAAGGACTGAATATACATAAACTACATGAAATTGATTTCCTAATCCTAATGAAACAATTTACTGATTAATTCAACTGTGTCACAGTTGTGGAGAATCGTTATTGTTGAGACGACAGTATGTGCAAGTCTGAATCATTGCGAAGTTATGAAAGCAAATCAAGGCAAACAGATTCCTCAAAAGTTCAGAGAACCTATATCTTCAATTGCTCTTGAACACACACAGATTGAAATCTCTGCTAACTCAGCTTTACAAGAATGTGTAAATTGCACTGAAACAAGTGACAAACTTTGATACTTGGCTAAGCAAGAGAAATAAAATGTCTTCACCAAAAACATTCGCATTCGATATATGGCATAACCCACTATGAGTGTTGATTTATCACCACATTGTTAAAGCTGGTCATTCAGTAGTTGTGGTCAATTTTGCTTTTACATGAAGCTAGCTCTGTGATCACAACCTCTAATTGAGATTATGATGTGCATGCTTTTTCTTAAACCTCAAGTAGAGCAAAAGGGTAAAAGCTCACTTGATTTTGATTTTCATTATAAATACAGACCATGAAAACATGGCCTATCCATTCTTTTGAACTTGGGGGTTTTAAGCAAGGTGCCAAAAAGTTACCACAGGGATAACTGGCTTGCAGCAGGCAAGCATTCAGAATAGCAACATTGATTTTTGATCCTTCGATGTCGGCTCTTATCAATGTGAAGCAGAATCCACTAAGGATTAGATTATTCACCCACTAATAAGGAACATGAGCTGGGATCAGACCGTCATGAGACAGGTTAGTTTTACGCTACTGATAAAGTGTTGTTGTGTCAGTATTAGAGGAACCACAGATTCAAATATTTGGTAAAGCCAATGGTGCTGTTGCAACGGAAAGCCCGAGAGGCAAGTACGCAAAGCTTCACACTGTGGCAGCAAGCAACAATAGAGTTCACCCGATGAGATCACTCTATTATTGCTTGTTCGTACCACATACATATGGTGTTGTTCTTCACGCACATTCCATTCGTGGTGAACTGCACATTCAGCGTAACGCCAGCAGAAAGGTTGCAACAGTGTGAAGATACAATGTGATTGATTAAGAATGAACACTTCTACGTCAGAATCCCACATGGAAGGCGACTCTGCACTTGTGCCCTGCCAGTGACAGCACAGTTAGACAGCCATTGGGGTGTTGCTAAAGCCAATACCTGACCTTAAACAAGCATGGCAAGGGCCTCTCCCTAGTTGGTGCATCCTCCTGTTCAAAAGGTGGGGTGCTAAATCATTCACAAACAACCGAGTAGTGGAAGATTGGTGTGTCATAATCATTAGAGCAGTCTTTTCACTGCAGTTTGTTGAGAGTAGACCTCAAGATCTATCAATTTGCCCATCTGGAATGTGGGCACAAAATTCATTGAAACTCTACTTTCTAGATCAGGGGTTCCCAACCTTTCTCTAACCATGTACACCTTCAGCATTGACAGATGAGCATGTACCCTTAAAATTTCTTACGACAGAAAGGCTGAGTAAAACAAAAAATATCCACTGAATTTTCAACAGAACTTGTAAATTTGTAGAACTATAAAGGTAGACTCCGTTTACGTCTCAAAGTCAATATACAGTACTGTATTTGACATTAAGCACATAATGATTTTTGAAAGTAATTTTCACTGATACATTGTTGAAACCTCTCAGTTGGCGTTGCGTTGAATGTGCGATTCACCACGAACACGATGAGCACAAAGAACAACAGCCATATTCATGTGGCGCGAACAAGCAATAATAGAGTGAATGTGGCACATCTCTATTGTTGCTTGCTGCCACAGACTGTGTGAAGCTTTGCACACTTGCCACTCAGGCTTTCTGATCGCAACAATATGTATAAAAATTTTGGAAATAAATAATATATAAATATATATTTACTTCCACTGTTCACCTTAAATGTGATACATTAGAATAAACACTGAGTTTGTCAATTTAGTGGCACCGTCATGATTGGTAGTGTAGCGGATGCATCTACTTGTGTTGTTCGATTGGTTTTGGGTTTGGCTGTCACCTTGACACCTTTCTTTTTGGTAGTAATGGTTGCACTTTTCATGGGACCAGTTTTTCTTTCCTTTTTTTAAAAGTTTCCAAGCTTTCTGTTTAGATTTATGGTTCAGGGGTTAGGGTTAAGGTTTTAGGTTTAGGGGTTAGGTTTATGATTTAGGGTATAGGTGTCGAACATTTCTACCAATCCTCATCATGCGTCACTGTCATGTTACAAGCAGAAGATGAATAAGTTGTCAAATATGAAGGTCTACTGGCAGACCTGTAGCCACTGCCTTAAGGTTAGTGTTAGGTAGTTCTAGGATTTAGGGTTACGTTAGGGTTAATTTAATTTTTTAATTTATTTGTTTATGACCAGACACGAAGTCCATAGTATAAACACATACACTCTGCAGAATGCAGAATGCAGGTCATTGAAAACTGACAAGACAACGTTTTACAAGACACTGAAGCTGGTGGAATCATAGAGTTACATACACTTTTTGCAACTACATTGAAGACAGAATCATAGGGTTATAGACACATTGTCAACACTAATGTCAGCTAACACGTAACACTAGTTACAACACTACCGTGGAGTAGGGCGCCAATTCCTAAACTGGTCGAGTCTAGGTAAAATGCGAATGCATTGTGACATGACATGCCATCAATCAAACAGACATTGCAAAGTTTGATCACTCATTCACAGAGTGAAATGTTGCTGTAGTGATAAAGAATAGGTACGAATACAAACATCTGACTGCATCAAAGCACGTAAACCATATGTTGTTAAATTTTCTGCATACCCGTGAACAATGCACATAAACAGTTCACTAAGCAAAAAACGCAGAAATTCATCTGCATACAGCAAGTACTCTGCAGAAATACAATAAGGCCCTGGAGCCCTGTTCAAGGGCAGCTTTCGAACAAGTGATGTCAACAAAACAAAACAACACATGAGCATTTGAAGACCCAGATACTTCTCCTTGCAGTCAGTGGTGTGTTCCACAGACTCTGCAGACTCATTGGCACAGTTTTCAGAGTTTAATATGCCCTTGAAATAGTTTTTCCACATTTTAACCATCTCTGAACCACCATTTGTCCCTCCCACCAATGTTGGTAGTGATGGGGATCTGTTTTTGTTGTTGACCTTTTGCCAAAATGACTTCTTGGTTTTATTAGCCTGTAGTGCAGCTGCTAGGCCATTGGCCTTATATATTTCAACATCTTTGCGGCATTGCCACAGTGAATATTTGAAATTTTTTTTGTTTTAGCCATGTTCCTGTATATCACAGATGAGCAGACTGTTTAATTTTGCCATCCCGATCCAGTCCTGAAATTTTGAAACTCAGTCCGAGTCCAACCATAGTCCAAAAGTGAAAGAAATTTAAAATAAAGTCTAAAAAATTAGCAAAATACAGCTTTTTAATAATAAAAATTACTCAGATCTTTTCCATTAACTCAGTTCAAATCTGGTCCTAATCCTAACTTAGTGAAACGTTTCACAGTCCGGATCCGATCCAAAATCAACAAAATTCCTCATAGTCTGGATTCAGTCCAATGCTCAACTCTGATGTATATGCCACCAGTCTTGGGTACATTGTAGTTTACCCATAGCCAGAAGGCCGCCTTTGCAATTTGATGTTTTGATTTGACCACCGAGTTCTAGCCAGGAATGCTAAATTTACCAGCATTCTTTTTACCTGTTGTTTTAAATGCAGAGGATACAGCAGCAAGCAGAGCACTGGTCAGCTCTGCATACAAATTTTCTATTTCTTCCAGATGTTTCTCATCTATACTAAAGTTTTGACATAGCCTAACCTCTGTGGGTAATTCTAATTGCAGTTGATCAAGTAGGTTTTTGCTTTCATGGTAGTAATGCTCTCTTTCCTGGGCCGTAACCTTAAGCCAGTCAATTCAATATGGCTGGGGCTCCATCACCTCTTTATTAAATTCAGGAAGGTGGGAGCACTGAATGGTGACTACTACAGCCCGATGATCAGAAATCATGCACTCAGTTAGCACATCCATATTGAACATTGCTTGAGGCACTGAAAAGGATGAGACAAAATGGTCTAGCCAAGAAGTTGTGTTGTGTGCATCACTAATGTATGTGAAAATGTCCTGGGGTAGTAGTGCATAATCGGAAATGACAAAAAATCAATTTCTATACAAAAGTCTTCTAACAAACCACCAAATGTATTTGTTGCCCCAGCGTTGAAGTCCCTCACAAAAAAATATTTGGGCATTGCAACTCCTCACATAATTGTTTCATTTTGCCCAAGTATGCTTAAAATTCATCAGTATTAGCTCTAGTGCAGTATGGTAGATTCTAGATACACATAAATTTAAAACACAACTCAGATTTTTTTTAAAACACTCTTAAGCTCATTAGGCTTATGGAGCCATCACAATTTGAAAAAGATTATGCTTTAAGATTTTTAGACCAATATATATGGCAGTTCCACCATGACCATGACCAAAACTACTAACTAGGCCATCATTAAAGTCATAGTCTGCTCTTCCAAATGCAAAAGAAAATTATGACACACCTAAACAGGATAAATTCTCCTGGTTAATGTTGGGGTTAGGATAAATAAACAAGTGTTGGGGATAGGTTAAGCTTAGGTTTGGCAGCTATGTCCAACACAAATGGCTTACTGAGTCAAAAAGTATGTCACTATCTTGACCAGGGACACACATTGAATAGCTTACTTTGAGCTTAAAAAACTAAATAGCTAAGCCTAATGCACAGAAAGTGTTTGAATGCAACTGGCTACATGCAATGAATGGTAACAGATGTGATAAAGTGGCTCTGAGGACCACCAACATCAAAAATGTCAAATTCAAAATTATCAAAACAACAAGGAAAGGTCAGTTACTAGTTAGTAGGATATTTTTACTACAGCGTAAACCTAAACTGGGACGCACAAAACCCTCAACTAAGCTGCAGCAGGTTGGATATATACCAGCTGGTTTAGGAGGTAAACCCTAACGTTAGTCGAACCCTTGTAACTAAACCCAACCCTAAAACTGAACTAATAAAAACTAAGATCCATGTATTTTCATGATAAAATCTTAGTGTAGACGCCTTGAATGCAAAGTATGCTATAATTCTTGTCAGTGCATGATAACGAGTAGCCTAGGTATTTTTAACGCCATTTTCCAATTTGGTGTTTAGCAAGAAATTGACCAAATAACATTGTTGTACAGGCCGCTAGACCAATTTATTCGCAAGAATCTCTAGCAGATTTAGCAACCCCAGACCAATTATTTTCCAGCTACTACAGCACTAAAATCCATAAGATGTAGCAGAAAATCTTCTAAAATTGGCAACCCTGGTTGGATTGGAACAATAGCAACAATGTGGAAATACATTACATTTAGGCTACTTCTGCTCAGTAGCAGTTTACTGTTTTTGAAAATAATTTCTGCCTGCTGGCACACCAAGTCAAGGTCTTTTTTGTGAACAAGTTGGATGTGACGTATGTGTCCGAAGTGACACCCACCAGAGATGGACGCGGAGGGAGTCTCATTTTTTGATTCCGCGTCCGCCCCGCCTCCGAAAAGTCTTGCTCCGCATGCACTCCTCCTCCGCAAATCATAGAAATATTCAACTCCGACTCCGCCTTGACACAGCAAAATTGCAAATTCTACAGTAACTTACAGGCATTTTGCTGGAAGGCTCTGCTTAATGTAAAGTAATGCCTGTTTTGTCTCGTGAGGCAAAATAGTGTTCGAGTCTTTTGACTTTGGATGAACATGATTCGTTGAAGTGGGTACATGACAGGTTCGGAACGCATGACCTACTTAGTTGACCGTGACATCTCCAATGGCTCAGTTCGAGATGCATGAATGAATTTTGTCATGGTTTCAGCACTGGAAAGCTTTTGGCAGCTTCCTTTCTGCATAGTGTGAACTGTAGTCTAAATCCTACACAGATCATGAGCCATTCCACTACACTCTAAATCAGAGTTTTTTAAGGAAAATGGTAGGTACCCGGAATGGACATGTAGGGACCCGATTTCTCTGAATCTAGGGACCCAATGACAATTTTCTATGATTCTAAGAACCCGATTTTCAATTCTAGGGACCCGATTCTGGTCCCTAAACGCCTTAAAAAAACCTGCTCCAAATCATTATCTCGGCATATTGTACCTTCCACATGAACACAAAGTACAGGTAATTATGTTCGACTACAGGCAAAATAGCCCCAGCATGCATTCACCCCATGAGGTAAAACAGGCACTACCACATACACTGTATACCGCATAACGTTTTTCTGTCAAAAGACAACTCTTCATCTGCTTAAAACAAACAATTTCAAGTGGACCCCACCTGACAGTATCATAAAATTGATTTTTCATCAGTTCAGTCACTGACAGTTAGACACCGTAATGCTAACAATATACTGTCAAAAATATATCTGAAATACTACGACTTCAAAAAATAATTGCACTGCATGTTGAACTACCAATCGCTTCATACTTGATACATCAACATTGGATGAACATTACATAACTCTACACTATTACACAACAATGCTTAAGCCAGGGGTCTCCGAACTACGGTCCACCCCCAAGGACCAAATCCTGCCCGCAAAACCATTTCATCCGGTCTGCAAATCCATTTTGTCAATATTGAAAAAGTAATACATCTACAAAAAACTTGTCGGCTTGGTAGAATGTAACAAATCATGAAACAATCACATTATGTGAGATATCCGGCCCTCGAACTGTTGTGTAATAGCTTAATGTGGCCCTCTAAAAAATAAGTTTGGAGGCCTCTGCTCCAGACAGTGATACAATTCTAAGTGAGACAAAATTGACGGCCGCCAAAATCTTCCTTGTTTTCGTACTGCATTGATTCAAGTAAAACGTCGTAGGTAGCTGAAGCGTGTGCGACCCGGTTATGTTCGCACACCTTCAGTGTGGGATTGATCCTCGAACCTCGGGAAGGATGGATTGTGACGTCACAGATGTTAATTCAGCGCCAGGCGAATCGGCCAAAGAGAGCTCCTACTTTCATGTGCATGGAAGTCACTGATAAATGTCGCTTGATTGGTCTTTCCCTTCTCCTTGCTTTGGCCATCTTTGCTCACATGTAGCGGTCACGCTAGCGTGACTGATACATAGCCTAGGCTACATGAACAAATGTTGGCAATAGCCATCAGTCACACACAAACCACGAGCAAATCACGCAACTTGGGTTTGGCTGCGATCATGGGTGGCGGAACCTTTTTCAAAGTGGGGAGAAACAAGTGCACTTTGAAAAATTATAGAAAATTTTTGTGGTTTGAATTGGCAACTATGACGTCACAAGCACTGAAGATTTACGTCATTACCTATACACGATACGAATAAAGGTCTAAATTACACTATTCTAGACAAAACTACACCACTACGTAAACGTATCGGTGAACCACCTGAAATGCAAATAGGCTGCTACTGGGGCGGCCCAGGTCATCAGCGTCACTCGGGCTAATCATACGATTTATACTGACTGTTTGAATAAAACCTTTCGACACTTACACGTCACTGAAATTTCCATTTGCTGTCATTCTGACTGGCATTATCGTTGCCCTGCGACGTGATGCTATGTAACAATAGATGAGACATTCTCATGATAACCTCTCCATTGTCGAGTAACGAACGTCACAGAGCAACGATAACGCCACAGTGGTGGTTCTAGGAGGGGACCTGGGTGGGCCATGACCCCTCTCAGATTTTTGGCTGGGCCCCTGCCTGGGCCCCCAGTTTTTTGTTTAATTTCACATTCAAATTCGTTTGATTGACATATATAGCCGACAACTTTCAGCCAACAAACTTTTTAACGATTTGTAAGACTTTCTGGTGACACTTCTTACGATATTCACAAACCTATGTTGGAATTGATAGGTTTAATCATAGCAAATCAATTTTCATCAAAGGGAAAATCACCATACAGGAGACAGAGGCATACGGAGTCTTAAATTTTTTATTCCGACTCCGCTCCTGCTTCGGCTGATTATATTCAGACTTCGAAACATATTAAAGTTTTGGACTTCGACTCCTGCTTAAATTCCAAAGTGATTTATCTGAAGGCAGTGGCTACAGATATGCCTGTGGATCTTGAAATTTGAAAACTTATTCATGCGCCACCTGTGACGTAACAGTAACGCACGACGAGGTTGTAGTAGGCTTGGTTGAAACGAAGTAAACGAAAAAGATAAATCCAAAACACTACCCTAACCGTAGCTCTAACCCTTATCCTAACCTTAACCTAATGCAAAGCAAACCTTAACCTAGCCCTAAGCTAGGGCTAACCTAACCCTAATCTAATGTCAACCTATCCCTATCCCTGAGCTAACGCAAACCCAACCCTAACCTAATGCTAACCTAACACTAACCCGTAAAGATAGCACGTAAGCCTGAAAAAAGTAAACAAAAAAAGTAAAGTCGGCAGATAACACTAATTGGAGGGCCGGTGGGCCGGCCGGACTTGAGGGCCATGTTTCCAAATGAAAAACGTGAATGTGCTGGCGGGCTACACAGACAGAATGGCGGGCCGGCGGGCTGCGGAAAAGGGCGGGCCGGGCTGCAGAAAAAGGCAGCCCTCCAACCCGCCCTTTTACGCAGCCCAGCTTAATGTGGAGCCTGCCGACTCGTTCTAATGTGTAGCCCACTAGCCAGTCCTGTAGTGCAGCCCACAGGCCAGTCATGTTGTGCAGCCTGCCGGCCTGCCCTTCTGTGCAGCTCGCCAGCCTGCAGAAAATCCATGTTTTTCATTTAGCAACTACTCCCTCCAGCCCGCCGGCCCTTCGTTTAGTGTTATCCAAGTCGACAAGGTGAGGGTCAAAACGAAAACCAGTCCATTGGCACAGCAGCCACAACGCCTAAACACTACACCACGGGACCTACGCCGCATGAATGGCAAATTGACCGTTTTATTTGAATTGCTTCAGGCAAGGCGTGTCCGTAGTCACTTCCTTATCTAAACTTTTGGCAGTGTCTAAACAAGGGATCTCCAAACTACGGCCCGCGTGCCAGATGCGGCCCGCGAAGCCATTTCATCCGGCCCTCGAAGCCATTTGATTTTGTCAATTATGAAAAAATAATGTACAGTACTTACGAAACATTTGTTGATTTAGAAGAATATAACATATCCCGCAATAATTATATTCGGCCCTCGGCATGTTCTGTATTACCTGATGTGGCCCTCGAACAAAAAACTTTGGTGAACACTGGTCTAAACAACCGCATCCAGTTGACGCATTAAAAAGACTAAAAAAACGTATCAAACGAATCTGCTGATCACGGCAATTCATACATGCTAGTTGCTTCTCAGAAAGAGGATTAATTAAGGGTGGCTATACATTTTTTGCCCTATATCTTACCCTAAACCCTAACCATTTACATTTACCACAAACCCTAACCATCAACACTAAAGGCTAATAAACCCTAACCTTTGACTCTAACACTGAACCCTAACCCTAAACGGTAACCCTAAACCCTAACCTTAAACACTAACACAAAAAACTAATCCTAAATATTAAACCTAACCCTAGTCCAAAAACACTTGTCTGCTTATCTAAATGCACATCACAAGTCGTCCAAAAATTTTTACTTACAATCTTGTGTAAGTACATCAAAAGAAAAACCAAACACAACAAAGGAGTCACTCTAACAGTGTTGCCACTGGGGTCAGTGGCGTCAACATCAGATTCGTGTCTTTTTCAACATCAGATAACATCAGATTTTTGCATTACAGTTTAATATAAGCTAAATGCTTCTGTTACGAATATCTAACAAAGTGCAGTAACCTACGTTGAATCCAAAACAGAGTATCCTCATTAAATGGAAAAATAAATTATTTGTGCGTAACTTATGTGTTATCCCCAACGTTATGAAGAGGGCTTCTTCAGCTTGGAACGAATACCAAACATACGTAAGCGTGAAAAATTGATGAAAGAAACTTGATAATCATGAATCTAACTCATTTTCACCCAAAAAGTATAGAAAATTTGTGAAAAAAGCAACAACGCAGTCAACATCAGATTTGTCGACAAAACATCAGACATCAGAAATTTCTCTCAAAACATCAGATCTGATGTTAAAACATCAGAAGTGACAACACTGCACTCGAACTGACGATTTTCTAGTCACTTGCCACTCGACCATGTTGACAGTAGTGAGATTTCTCCAGCTCAGTTAAAAATCTGGCAGAAAACTGGATCGGGGATATAGTACTTTTTGTCTTTCGAAACAGAAAACAGGATATGCTGGTTGTTCAGACACCACCTAAACTTTTTATGTGAGCTAAATTTAATTGGCCAACAGATTTTTAACGTATCACCATGAACAAGAAATTGTCCAAATCTTTACACACATGAAACTCACCAACCTAACCTGACTTACATCCAAGTTGTATTAAAATTTTAAGACTTCCTGTGAAGTAGTTTTGCACATTTGAAAGTTATGTTATTAACATGCTTTGTAAAAATACAATCTGCAATAATAATAATCAAAAATAAACAAACTAACCTCTTAACAAAAAAATGACTCCGGTTCCATTCCGGCTCCGGCCCTTCTTCAGATAAACCAACTCCGGCTCCACTCCTATTTTCGAAAATCGTTAAGACTCCGGCCGGAGTCCACTCCGACACTCCGGCTCCTGTTTACCAGAGGTGGCTGGAAGCACTTTTTCTGACTACGATTCCGCTCCTCTTTCAAAATTTGGAATCCGGGACCGCATGCGTGTCCTGCTATTTTTATAATTTGAGAATCCAATTCAGACTCCGGCTACAATCATCAATCACACCTTAATTTTCCCATGTTTTTGCTTAAGAAATGACCACGCCGACTCCTGTATTGCTGAAATTGAAAAGTTACACCGGATCCAGATCCGGCTTTTCCCAACTTTTTAACTCTGGGTTCGGATACGGGTGCGAATGAAAAACGCAGAATCCTGCCGGAGGCGACTTTGGTTATCCGGTCCCACCTCTGCTGTACACCTCTGCCTCAGGCTAAACAGCGGACTCCGGCTGCTTCCCACAGGATCACGAGTGAGGTTTTCTTGCAGTTTGCCGCACCCGGGTTGCAATTGGATTTTGTGGTTCCTGAAAAAACGTTGTTGTTTTTCAGCTTGACTTTTATTATTCCTGCCTGATAGAGGAATCGGATTGCTTGAATCTATTTGGTGCTGTACCCGATTCAAAATTTGGAAAACAGGATTGGATCCGCTGTCAAACGAAATTTCTGACCTCTGCGAAATTCCTGACCTATTATAGTTTGTCAGTTATTTGGCTTCTCAGAGTGATGGAATGAAGTTTGTTGATTAATTGTGTGCTGTGCAAATTTAAGCTTTTTGGTTAGATTTCAGATACCCACAGCAAGGTACAGTACGGGTATAACTATAAATATTGAAAAATATTGGACTTAGTGTTAGACCTCAATTAATTTCCTTTTGTAACCCTAACCTGACACATTTGCTTAACCTCTTAAACTCCAAGCCCTAGTCATCAGTTTTCTCAGCGTATTTGATATATATATAATATTACTCTGTGTATGCCCACATTGTGTGAAGTCAGAAAATTTCGCTTCACACTGGACTCAAAAAAATCAGAGTCGGAACACCTCTTACTTTTCAATTTCGGCGGTAACAAGAGTCTGCGTGGTCATATGCACGTAAAAACATGGATAAATTTCGGTTGGATTGATGTTAGCAGGAGTCTGAATAGGAGTCGGATTCTCAAGTTTGAAAAATTTCCCGAGTCTGAAAAAGTGACTCTGATCACCTTTGCCGGTTGTGAATCATGAAAATTGACACTGCGTTCGATCGACCTGGTCTGTTTCTGATTCCTGAAATAGAGGGCGCAATCGTTACGAGATCATTGGAACAGCAGAGCACATGGTAACAGGTGAAGGATGGGTGGGTACCAATAATTGAAGGTACTTGTGAAATAACGTAACGTAGAATTGCCCTGTTTGTAACGTCATTTGATTGGGCCGGAAAAAAGTGTCGTTGTAGGCGAACTTTTGTTATAGCCGATGTACAGGAGATCGTTCCTAAAATGGGACTTTTTAGTTTTGCCAAAGCCGGGCATTGTCTTCATTTCATGACATTCTTGTGGCAAGTGGCAAGTGTAGTGTCATGTGTTTTTGTTAGGCTACTCTTGAAACAAAAAGTGTTGATTAGGATTTCCGCTTACCAGTGTAGTGTTTCGACGTATACTCTGATAAGGAAAAGTGGCAAACTATTTTGTTTGAATTTTTCAAAATAAACTGTAGTCAACATCGCTGTTGTTGATACTGTCTGTAGCCTTATAGGCTATCGAAATTTCTTGAAAAGTTTGCCTCTGCCATTTTCGTTAGTAAGCAATTTTTCACCATTTTCACTAAGTACTTTTCTAAGCTAGATCAAAAACACAAATAAAATATGAAACTAGATTAAGTGATGCAAAAAAACATTTTCTTAAAATGGTGCCGTGAGACCAGGTGATATCAAGATATTTCACCACTGTGCCATTGCTAGGAAAGTGGTCATTTCTCAAATGTTTTGATTATTTTCAATGTTATTTACTTCGACTGTTAAATTGTCATATAGCTACGAAACAATACAAAAAACACTACAACAAGCAAAACAATTGAATGAATGAATAACGTTATAAGCTATTTTTTCCATAACAATCCTGCTTTTTGTGTTCAACAATTTGCCCATTACATCACGTCACCAACATCAAGACTATCAATCAACTAACCACAGTTGCAACAAATCCCTAATAGGCCTACTGTACATAAACAAAACGGAAGTGGTTATGCAACCACCCATGGATCTTATTGCAAAACTTAGGCTATTCGACCCCACAGCTTTGCATGATGCGATTGCCGATTCGAATAAAGAAGTCAGTTTGTCATTCAAGCATCATTGTCCTAGTAGTGTAGTGCAGGGGTGGCCAACTTGTCTTTGACTGGGATCGACTAGAAAATTTTTTGATAACTCGCGATCGACCAGGCGGTTATAAAGTCACAAATACAAAATATCATGAGATGCAACGTTTCTCATTTTTATTTACTTTCTGAAACATTGATTGAAAATGTTCTTTTTAGGTATCTAGTCAATTCAATGCAAAATTAGGCGCGATCGACCAACTGGGACTCGGCGATCGACCGGTCGATCGCGATCGACGTGTTGGCCACCCCTG
>Ga0210059_1003579_pt1 | contig 24902 bp, 19 predicted proteins | sample Ectturendosymbi2_FD_188042 | JGI IMG/M metagenome (GOLD analysis project Ga0210059, IMG submission 188042) | Ecteinascidia turbinata endosymbiont from Florida, USA - Sample 2 (SPAdes) (version 2) | ecosystem: Host-associated > Tunicates > Ascidians > Unclassified | place: Key West, Florida...
GCTCTTGAACAGCTCTCTAGCGCAATCGGTGGAGGAGCTAGGGCGTTGGTAAGGCAACCGAAAACTGCTGTTTTTTAGGCCGAAATCCAAGTACGAATATACCGTAGGCCAGCTCTCAAGGAGTTAAGTTTTGAGTGTAACAAAATTATTTTCAGCTTAAGTTAGACTTTTTTGGCCACTTCTAGATCTGTCTGTAAACGAAAAGTTTGATTTCAGTGTATTCTTATAACCTGCAGAAAGTGTCTAGTAGCAGACCAATTTAACATTTCCCATTTTCATGTAGAAAGTTTCCAGTCTTTAGCCTGCAAAAGTATTTACTTGCAACAATGATGCAGTATTTATATTTTTGTTAATTAACTATGATTACAAGACTTCCTCAGAGAGTCTTTGTATATGCACAACTACGGTGGGCAGGGCACGTCTCCAGAATGGAGGACCATCGTCTGCCAAGATACCCTGTATGGCAAACTCTCCTCCGGCCACTGCAACAAAGGTGCACCAAAGAAAAGATACAAAGACTCTGAGGAAGTCCCTCAGAGTTTGCCATATTGACTGCAGCTATTGGTCTGCTCTCGCTGCTGACCGCGCTGCCTGGCGCTATACTGTTCACCAGACTGTCTCCTCCTTTGAGGCCTCCCGCAAAGAGGACCTGAGAGAGAAACGCCGCAGCAGCTACATCAGAGCCAGGCCAGACCTTTGACTGCAGCCACTGCGGCCGGACCTGCTTGTCCCGTATTGGACTTGTTAGTCATCAGCACGCCTGCAGTCGGCGTGGACAGCCACCTTTATTTAATCTTCGTTAGCAAAGTTAAGCCAAGAAGAAGAACAAGATCAGAGTTTAACACAAGGTGGAAGGAACAAATATACCAATCACCTAGTATCACCATTGTAAAAACTACTACTGTACATCACTTGAGACACCATCAGCAATCAGCATGCCTCTGAATTAACAAACAGAAAACTAGCAAGAATTTTAGCAGTATGAAACAAACATGTTCACTTACATCTTTGACTAATGTAAACTTCCTTGACTGCGAATCCATCGTTTTCACTGTCACATCAACCATTTTGATAAATATTGCTAAGCAACAAAACAAAACCAGATGTATTTCCTATTGAAAACAATTTTCTGAAAAACAGCAGAAAAAAATTAATAAATTGATTTGGGAAGATTGGGCTATTCATGAAATTATTTTTTGTTAAGAGTCTTTTTTGTACAATTGTCACAAAAGCAATAATGAAACCAGAAATTTAAAGATGATAAGAAAACTTACCTTCACCCCACACAAATAAGATGGTGACCACTGAAAAATTGATCCTTGCAACTTGAGATGATGACTTCTCAAAATTTATGTCTGTTTTTTAGGTTTGCATTTGCAGTAGACCAGCTAAATTGCAAAGAACAATAACATCTGCATAGTTCAGGGTTGTTGCAGGAACATTTACGGATATCCCACATTTATCCTTGAAGATATATGTATCACCATAGTCTGTTTAACCCTTTAAGTCCCGCACCCGCCAAAATTTTGGCGCAAGTTTGCAATGCTGTAACTTGCCACCCGGTTGAGCTAGAGAGCTATCCAAACCATCCTCGGAACCATCCAAACAATCGAAAAAAACGATTTTCGTTTTCGGTTTGGGGTTTGCTGGGGGTCTGCTGCAAGTGGGGGTAGTTTTGCTTTTTTTTGGCCACCTTCACCTGGCCCTGGACCACAACCCATTGGGCCATTATCTTTGCTCAAGATTTTTTTGGAAACTAGGCCAAAATCCGCGCCTTTAGAGCCCTGGAATGACTTTCTAGCATATCGGGAGCGAAAATTATGGCTCATAAACCAAAAATTGACCAAAATTTTGCTCCCTCAAAAACCACTCTGGGGGGGCATTTCGCCCCAGGCAATCGCCGTCAGATTGAGCTAGAGAGCTGTTCAAACCCTCTAAAGACTCGTGAAGGTATATAGTTTGCAACAAAAAAAAAACATTTCAGTTTAGGATGTCAGGTTTTTTTTAATGCTTATATAATGATAGGATATTCATGTTATTGTTGGCTGACATCAGCATTTTTGCCCAACCTTCCTTTAAGACCCGCAGGAGCCATTTAAATGACATAAATTTTTTTTTTAGTTTAGCTGTTTTTTGGTTACATTTCGAGACTTTGAAGGGTCCAAATGGGTTTTTAGCATTCCTGGTTCCAAGATTAAGGCCAAAAAACATTAAAACTAATTAGGGAAATCCCCCAAAAGTATTGAGAAAAGCCAATTACCAATTAGCTGTTTTTGGCCCAACTTTTGAACTAGAAATGCAAGAAACTCAATCAAGGGCTCTAAAAACGCGTATTATGGCCTAGATTCCAAAAATACTTTGAGCCAAAATACTGGCACGTGGGATTGGATGATGACATCATATAATTAACCAAAAAACATGCCCCTGCCATGATCCCGTTGGCCCAAGACCCCCAACCAAATCAAAAAAATTTTTTTTTAACACCATTTTTTAGCCATTAGTCATAACAAGGTTTGAACAGCTCTCTAGCTCAATCTGCTGCCAAGTTATGGCTGGCCAAAGTCAAATTACACCTTTTCTGAAAAGTTTTGAATTAGGCCAAAAACTAGGTTTTTGACCCATAATTTTGGCTACAGATATGTTAGCAAGTCAATCAAGGGCTTTATAGATGCGGATGTTGACCTAGTTTTCAACAAAACTTTGAGCCAAAAGAATGGGTCAATGGGTTGGGGCCCAGGGCCGGCCAAAGGTGACCAAAATTTCCAAAACATGCATTCTTTGTGACGTCACCTCCAGAAATCCCCCCACCAAAAACGAAGAACGTTGTTTTCGATTTTCACTACAAGACTTGCTGAATCCGTGGATGGTTTGGATAGCTCTCTAGCTCAATCACCTGGCAAGTTATAGGATTGCAAAGTTCTGCTAAAAAAGGGGGTAAACCCAGGACCCAAAGGGTTAAAAACTTCATTTAAATAGAATTAAAAGCACAATAAATTATTGTCAAGCAACACAAGCAAGGCTGCCTAAAAACTCATTTTTTTGGAGCAGCCAAACTTGTGTGTTTTAGGTGAAAAAAAAAACTTGAATGGGTGAAGTTAGACTCTTTGCTAAAGTTTTGCAGTGTGTGCTTTCTGTATCAAGCCATCTGCACAAAAGTTGTATTGAGAACTAAATCCATGCAGAGCCGTATCAACCGCACTCTATACCGCCCAATTGAGAGGGACCACACTGTCATGGGGGCTTAAAACTCAGTGCCGTCACTACTTACCCACCAAAAGAAAGCTTCAGCCCTCCAAATTCAAATATAAAGCACTAGAAAACATTAAAGTTGAAAACATTAAACATTAAAGTTGCCATTTGAAAGAAATGTGCTTATACATTACAGTTACTTTGGGCCCCTTTGAAGGCAAGGAATTTACATATTACAACTGCTGTTGGGGTCCCCTTTGAAAGCAGAGTAGCCTACTTATACATTGCAGTTGCTCCTGGGGACCCCTTTGAAGGCAGAGTACTGAATTATGGTGTGGTTCGGAAAGTATTTTATGAGCGAATAATAAATTTTTCACTAAAAATGAGGAATATTTATCCGCGAAATACCTTGAGGGCCACCTTGCCTTTCCCTTAAACACACCACTATATATAACCCTGACAATGATCTTATATGAGAATATAACCGATTGAACACGTTCTGCTCCATCCGATATGTGTACTTTCTCACCTGATATGCACATGTACACACTGTAATGTAAAGTTATCTTTATGTTGTTGAACACATTGAAGTTGCTGATGAATTTATCACTTCAAAAAACACAGATTTATTGGAATTTTTCATAATTACACCTAGACACCCAGGTCGACTAATAAAACAGATCTGAGTGGAAAAAACCCTCAGTGGGAACCAGTGGCGCAATTGACGGGGACAAGAGGACAAGACACCCCCCCTGCCAAGCTAAATGTAAAAACTGAGCCCCCTTAGTTTACATTTTAGTATTTAGTATTCGTTTGCTTTTCAATAGGTTGTTGCTTTTTGTGTTTTTCTGGGTGTTTTTGTTTTTTAGCTGGTATAGGCATCCATGACATCCGGATTCACATTCATTGTCATTTCTTAACTTTTTTGTGAGTGTTGGCTAGTGGCCCTCTAAAGTAGCCAGTGGACCCCTTCAGCTATGTTTTGGCCCCCTGGTTCAAACTTCTTACTTACGCCACTTGAGGGAGCCCTGGTCACACGCAGCAAAATGCCTGCGTAACATAAAGTGAATATTCGAAGATTTATTGCTCTGTTATTATTACACAATAAAGACCAAGAGTACAACAATCCACTAACAAGTTTCGCAATCTGCTTCTGCAGGCAGAGGATCAGACATGAGCAAATTGTGCAGTTGCGCTAACCATTTCAGGGTCTTCGCGAAAAACGTTTGCAACTCACATGTGTCACCAGTAACACTGTCCCTGCCAACATACATTGTACTTATACTTGTTTTATTGTGCAGAGCACCAATATATGTTCCAAAACATGCCATACTTTTTTCTCACCAGTTCTACTATGCTTGAATCTGTCCTTTTTTAACACCTTTGGAGCCAGGAGAATTTAACTTTGAAAGGTATAGTTTGCCCATATTGGGCAAGACTTTGCAACTCCATAACTCGCTAGTCGATTTTGCTAGACAGTTATCCAAACCTTCAAAAGACTCGGTGAGTCTTTTAGTTTTTGCAATGAAAAAAATTTAGGTTTTAGGTTTCTTTTTTTTCTGGGTGACATCATAAGTGGGTAGGTTTAGGCCTTTTTGGCCAAGGTTATTGGTCCCTAGATCCCAACCACATGCACGAGGCAACTATTTTGCTAAGTTTTTACTGGAAACTAAGCTAAAATCCAAGTCTTTTGAGCCTTGGATTAGCTTTCTAACATTTCTGGTTCAAAATTTTTGGCTAGGAAGTCATAAATTAGAAATTTATCAAACTGGTAATTTTATACTAACTTTTGAACCAGACACCATAGAAAACCATTTGCAACATTGAACCACAGGTTTGATGCAATGGCCTATCTAGCTTGGCAAAAGGGCTTTTGTTGCAGAAGGGCAGCTTTTGATAATAATTTTCATAACAAAACCTGATTTCTATAGATGTCTTTACGACCTAATCAAACTTGGTTAATAGCCTAGCACAACTACTTATTTGGATATTGGCATCAGTCACATTGTCAAAACACTCAAGGAAAGATTTCCAGGTTATCAGTGGTCACAGAAAATTTGACATCATAATCACTTTTTCATGCAAACGTGGTGCTGAAACGATATGTAACATGTTGAACATTCAGCAAACATCTGCCATACAGCAAGGAACTATGCTTATCAATACGTACATTAATAAAATTGATACTGACAATTATCTGCACAATTGCATCTGTGGAGAAGAACACTTGAGTGAAATTCCTCTGATGATTTTGCTTCATGATGTAAAAATTAATTACAAGGAAGTATAAGACTTCTTGCACGGCAAAACAACATCGTCAACAGTTCATTCCAACTCCAACAAGGCTGTTTTTGAAATACTATGTCTGACTGGTGTTTTTTTCAGACAAGGTAATGGCAATTTCTGAGGCTAGCTGTCGCACTTTTGAATATGAGAAATTTGTCATAAAAATATAGCTTTAGTAAAAACAACCCTCACTATTGGCATGGTATTGAAGTACGCCTAAACCTTGTTCAATCCTATCATAACCTAGCAAATGTAAATAGCAGATGAAACTTAGGCCTAAACAACAAAATAATACATTGCAATTTGAGACTGTGTCCTCTCGCTACAAAGCAAAATAATAGGAAATACCTCTGCGTGTGCTTGGATGTGCACAACTTTTTACAGCTTTGATAGCACCTGGCAGTGAACATGTAGTAGACTCCTAAACATGTGTATTTGATGCCCAGCTGCAGATGTTAATATAGATTGTTGGAGATTATTTGATTGGCCATTTTTGACAAGGCATTGTTTTTAAAATTGAAAATTAATACTGAAGTGAAGACAGCATTGTTGTCTAAAACATGAAAAATGCTAAATAGTGCAAATGAAAAATTAGCAGTGTCAACATGATCATATCTAGTTTTCGCCTTGCAGAGACTGAAAAAAGGTATCAAGCAAAATATGTCACCACTCCTTTTATGTCAGTTGATTCTCAGAGTGTATGATTAAAGTGGCTATTAATTTTTGTAACCCTAAACCAGAGGTGACCATCCTGGGGTACATTTGCCTATCTGAAGGGGTAAATTTATTGTACAGCCCTAACATATTAACTTTTGAGACATAAAAATGGATTCTACATTTATAGCACCAATATTAAGTTCTATTAAAAATTCAGTAGACTTTTGTTATTTTGCTCAGCCTTTTTGTCATTAAAAATTTTAGGGGTACATGCTAATGTGTTGAAATGTCAAAGGGGTACATGATCAGAGAAAGGTTGGGAACACCTGCCCTAAGCCCTAAACCCAGTACCTAACCCTAAACATTAACTGTAAACCCATCCCTAAACCTCAACCCTAAGCTTAACCACTAACAATAAACTGTAGCCCTAAACAATCACCTTAACCCTAATCTAAAACCCTAAACATATACCTGTTTCTGCTTTTCAGACATTTTTAAGAATGTACAGCAATAGGGGATCTAAAACTTTTAACAATCTTGTGTGAGAACATCAATAGCATCTGATGTATTATGAAAAAAAACAATATAACCAAGGTGTGACTCAAATCTACAAACCCTTGAACAGCAGCACAAGTTACTACCCACACTGACCATAGTGTGAACTTCTTTAATTCGGTTTTATATCTGTCAAAATAACACATACAAGATACGTTTTTTTAGTCAAAGATGAAAACTGGATATGGTTGTTTAGACATTACCTGAAAAAGTTGGAGAAGGTGGTTATACAGCCACGAAGTGCATGCTTTCTTTTATCAATTGATTTCTTGCATAGCACCGACAAAAACTTCCACTGCATGTTATAGCTAAATGCATGAACAGTTGACCTATTTCATTATATAGGGCACATGTTAATGAGTATCTGCAGCAATGTTGGAACCGGGAATGGCAGCAAAGCATTTTACTATGAAAACACAACATCTGTACTGGATTAGGAAGGATGACATGAGCAGAGCAGCATTATGGTAAGTAACAAACATGCTTCATCACACCACTTAGGATTGCTGCACAACAGATTATTGAAATGCAGTCTTCGAATCTTCCAATGCACGTCACAGTGGTGTTGATAAACTTACCATATTTTGAGCTTTGGCAAAAACAAATAAAGCCTGCAGTTCATGGTTATTGTATGTCCTGGGTTTTAAGGTGTTTTAGGGACCCGATTCGGATCCCTAGAATCAGAGAAAATTATCACCGGGTCCCTAAAGATGCATATCAGGCACCTAACATTTTCCTTTAAAAAAACCTGTGTATGTCTTAAAATTTTTAATCAGCAAAATGAGAAAAATGTATCGAATGCAATCACATTTTCACAAAGATACAATACAGTCAATGGTTAGAATGTAATCAAAAGATTTCCCGATGTTTAGTGCAAAAAAAACAACAGGAGAAGGTTATGAAAGATGATAGCCCTAAAAAGCCTAAAAATTAGACTAAATTCCAATGACAAGTAAACCTTTCCTAAAGTTGCTAACTGTGACCTTCATCAGAGCTAAACATCAACTGGCATAAAAGAGAGACAAAGCCTGATCAGTTCCTGATATTTCCTGTGACATCCTGATAATACATTACAAGTGAAATGCTGACATGCAATACACATGGAAGTGACACAATGGTGGTAAGAAAGAATGTGAGAAAGTAAGAAATGTTGTTACAATATTCAACGACTAGTCCTATACCGGACGTGTGGCCTAGTGGTTAGAGCGCTCGCTTCATGTCTGGTAGGTCGTTGTTCATGTGGCTCGAATCTTGGCCGGGTCGTGTCAAGACCTTAAAAATTGGAACTTGCTTCAGCCAAGCACTCGGCATAATGACTGTAGCAAGGAAATTCTCCAATGCGGATGCAATCTTTGTCAGAGTCCGGTTGTGTTGCCTACTACCTTCCCATCGGAATAACCTCGTCGAAGACCAAGTGTGTGCGGTTGAGAAATGAGCGATCTCTTCAACAACCTAAACAAATCTCTGCCTGTGCGATCGTCGATGGCACTGGAAGGACAATTCTTGTGTTGTGCATTGTCTGTATTCGCAATTGCGTCGTATAAGAACTTTCCGCAAAATGTTCACGTGTCTTCATCGTTCTGATCGTCACGAAAAGCGACAGCATGGGCCATGTATGTAGTCCTATAAGAAAGAAAATTTAATGTCGAATTTTAGGACCGCAAGAAATTGATCATAATACTCAGCTGGGCAAATCTGTGGTGACAAGAAGTCAATCGTACAAAAGCAATTTTATGCAAAAATTCCACTCCATCTTGCATGAATGCATGTGGGGTTACTTTTTTTGCCAATGTTATCCTGCTGTTGATTGAATCATGCTGCTTTCATGAATATCATCTGATGGAGGAGTTAAACCTTCATTGTTTGTCTCATGCTTGAAAGGAAATCAACAGCTGTCTAAGGAGGTGATTGAGAAAGCTATACCCCACTTTTGTTGCTGGTCTAGAAACTTGCCCTTGCTATTCTTTGACAGCTTCATCTTTACTATGGAAAAATGTTAAAACATACAACCACTTAGCAAATTTTGCATTGATTAAAAAATCTATCAACCATGATTTTTTCATATTTCTTGTCAATCATGCTGTGCACTAGCTTTTGAATATTGCAAACCTTCAATCAAGACATGTTCTTGCTATAGGTCCCCTTCTAAGCAACTTGATCAGATTTTGTTGGTTTGGCTCATATGTAAAGTGCGTTAAATGTGCAAAGGCAAAAGAAAAACTAAAAATTTTGTTTCGCTGTATAAATCTGACACGTTACTGCCATCAAATTGCCACAAAGGCATAAACTGCGATTTGCTGTTGGTCCAGCAAAAGCAGAAAATTTTTGACCAGTTCCCACGGCTAAAATCTACACTTAAAGGTGATACAACTTTGTGGAATAGTTCGCCGGATGGCCTGCGGTGTTTAGCAACCAAGCAAAAATTGCAAGCTAAAAACAATTTCATAAAGAACTTTAATTGGTTACAGGCAGGCTAACAATGCAAAGACTGGCACGCCAAGTTGCCGCACAACTACGTCAGTGAAAAGCAACCAAAAGAATCGTTCACACAAGAAGACTGAAGAAATTTTGAAACAAGCGAAGACTATGTTTTTATACAAATCAGATATTAGCTTGGACCAAAACAATATGCTATTGTTGATGCATAGTTAAATAAACTTTATAACAACCAACTGGTGATGTAAAGTAGGAAACAACAAGTGGCATAACACACATCAACATATTAGACGTGTTGAATGGAAAACTATTTTTGATGTTGAAACAGAAGAACAAACCACATTACCGAAGAAACTCAAAATAACAAAGCATTCTAGACCAGACAAAGCACGGCTTGATGAAGGTACTGTTGCATACATCAAAGCAGTTGTTACTACGCTGAGAAATTTGAAAAAGAGTGTTCAAAACCTATTTCACAAGCACAATAACCTCCCTAAGAACCAAAGAAAAGGCTTAGAAAAAATCAATGCTCATGAATAGTCATGTGATAGTTGTGTGTTGTGCAGACAAGGATGGATAAATAATAATTTTAAACTATGAAGACTACCGGAACATTTTGTTAAAAGAGTTGGAACAGTTCAGAAAATTTTCTTTGGATCAAGCAGATGTCCATTCTCACCTTGATGACATAAGGAATAAATGTACAGAAATACTTGTTAACCTGCATATAACGAAAGTAATTGATGACAGATTTTTATTCCACACTGTTGGTATGAAGTTTAATGATGGTGTTTACAGAAAGGCTACTGGTGCAAATGCTAAACATTTCCGGTCCAATGATGTGGAATATGCGTATCCTTTATTTAAAACTCACAAATTGGAACCAAAGGATTTGCAAGCTGTGAGAGCAGAGAACGTACCAGTGAGATTACTTCAATCTGCAGGAAGCATCACCACATCCCAAGTGACGACTTTTTTGGAATATCTCTTATAACTTATCAGTGTGCTTTACTGTAGTGCCCAACCAGTAGAATACTTCCAAGACAGTAGACAATATATATTTCAGATTTGCTGATGTGGCAAACGAAAAACAGTAATGTGATTCAGGAAAAGCTTAGCAAATCCCTGTTGTTTATTGTGGCAGCAGATGTCAAGGCTTATACCCAAACCTCAGAAGAGATATGTGCAATGCGCTGTCAGTCGAGCACTTGAAAGTTTTCTGCCAACGTCCGGGAGGCCATATTACAACTAAACAACAGCTGTCTGAGTAATGTGATAGCACAATTTGAAAACAACTTTTACATTCAAGATAAAGGCATAGTTACTGATGATAGTCACTCAGTTACCTTTATACACTTGTAATTTAGAAAACAGAAATCTTCAGAAGATTCATAGATGATATTGTTTGGTTGTCTTTCGGGAGTGAAAATACAAAAACATCAGAGACACTCTTGAAACTGCCTTCACATCAGCAAGCCAGGAGCTCACGTTCAGACAGATGAGCACAATGGAAGCTGATGGTTCGGTGGAATTCCTTGATGTACACCACTGCATTATGCCAAACGAGAAAGATGGATTAATTACCAAAGACTTTGTAAAAGTAACAGCTGAACATAGGTGTTTCATTAGTGGACTGTCGCATCGCTATGCTCAATATTCAAATCAATTGTTTTTGGGGAAGCCATCAGAATGCGTAGGTAGAATGAACACGATGAAGATTATCAGCCAGCTTTTGTACGACTTCAGAATGAAGCTTTACACTCTGGCTTCTCCCAGAACATGGTGTAAGACATGACAACATTAGCACCTAGCTGGAAAATCAGGCTCCATCTACCCACAGCAAAAAACAATGCTAATGATATGGTCTGAGGAACATCTTTCCATTCATTGTTGAAACTTACTCAAAAAGAAAAAAAACTGAAACCAGATGCAATGGTTACGTACAAATGACCAGCAACAATTGGTTTGCACATTACTATTTGTAAAACACTGGTGCATAGAAATGTTGTGACTACAGAGACTGGTTCATCTGCTCCATGTGGTAACTGCGTACTATGTGGAAATTTTGGTCACCACAGAACATCGACGGTAAACTACACCGTGTAAGACTTTTCAACTTAAACAGAAACTTAATTGCACCAACTACGGTATTTATTTGGCTACTTGCACCATTTGCAGTAAGCAATGTTGGTCAGACATTAAATATATTCTCCATCAGCTGGAATGCCCATCGTAGCATTTGGAATTCTTTTGATGCTACTGCTGATAATGATTAAGCAGCTCTATTAAAACATTTTTACAAATACCATGATTTGACAGAAAAACCGCCTATTTTGCAATGTTTTAAAGTTACCTTTGTAGAACAACCAAACCTAGCTATCTCCATGAGTGTGAAGATAAATGGTTTCACAAAATCGACGTAGAAATATAAAAAAAAGTTTTTGCCCCATACCAACTAGAAGTAGTTGCGTTTTTGGTCATTGCTTGTTTTCCTGATATGTGGTTTCTCGCTCTGCATTGTGGCTTTGGTATTTTCTTATCTAATTGCTGCAGGGATGTAACCTGCTTCCCAATTCCTGACGCTGATATCGTGCTGCACTTCATCACTGGTGATAGTTCAGCATTTTGCAGTGAGGTCAATGTTTTGAACACTTTGTATGATAGCATGCTGACTTGTAACTCTTTAGTTTTTTAGTGATTTACTATTTTAATTCATTTGACTTAGGATTTTAATTCATTGCCTTGCAGATTTTACGCTTTTACTTTTTTATTCTGTGGAACTGACGATGCTCATTTGAGTGAAATTAATATTCCTGTTTCAAAAACTGTGGCCAGATTTTTGTGGAAGACTTCGGTGAGCCTTCATGTGTAGCATTTTGAATTGTCGCCACAGCATGTACAATCGCGCCTTTCTGGTAGTCAGGCAGACTCTAAAAGAACTCAGTTCAATGGTAAGAAAACATTTCTGGTTTTTAAACATTTTACCATGTGTTTTGAAAATATTATGGATGTGCTTCACTGTTGCAATGAGTGTAGATGAATGGAAATTCAGTGTATGCAAGGATGTGCCACAGCAAGAAAATTTGTACGCTTGTGGAATCCTGGCAATTGTGAATTCATTTGCAATCATTAATCGTTTGCCATTTCCCAGTGACTTACCAGCCACATAAAACAACGAGTTACATATGATACATGTTGTCCACATAAAAGGTTGAAGATGTAAAATTTGAAGCATTGGAAATGCAGCAACACGAAGCATGGAATATTTTGCTTAGTTTCTAAGAAAGTGAAACACAAGTTTGATTTGCAGCATCTGACTCAATGTGTCATTGGTCAATGTGCAATGTTGCCACATCCTTGGGTGACAAACAATATGAGGACTGAGGAGCAAATTTTGTGCGTAACATGCAGAAGGTGATTCCACAAAAACTGCCTGCTAGCTGAAGTTGGTGATAAACGTCTTTCAAGTGCACTACATTGCCGTCTGCACAAAAACAGAGTTGAAGAACATGTTTTGAAGTATGTCTGAAGAAGATTTAAAGTTAGCATTTTTGCGTGTTCATTTATTGCTTTGTGTGCATATGGGCTATGCTGCAGATAATGCTGAACATCACAGAAATCAGTCATGAATTTTTTCAAAGTATCAAGCTTCATGTTTTTCTTGCAGTTCCATGTTTTTTTACAATTTTTTTATGGAACAAAAGCTGTATTGTTGATGACAACAGAACACGTGTTCCATAACACAAGGAACAACTGTCACTCCTTAGGGTCACCCAACATATCAACAAATTTCTTTTCCAAGGCAGCTCAAAAAAGGGGCAAAAGACTTGCAGTACACATTGGTGTTTTCAATTGCAACTGGGTTTGTTGATTATTCCACACGTCTAATGATCATCTCTCCCTTTAAAGAGATTAATGTTTTCAGCCCAACAAGTTCCTTTTTTTGAAAGCAAATAACCATTCTAATAATTGGACCTTTCAGCATCATGTGATAGACGTTTGCATCACAATCATCTTTTGAAACAAACTGACCTGCTTGGTGGTAACCTGCTCATCTAGGAATTGCATTTACGTGTATTGCAATGTGATCAATGTCGGTAGGCTGACTAAAATCATCTTTTTTAAAGCAGCCTGCCTTGTTGCACAATGTGATGAGCATCTGTAAGATAGCTAAAGTCAAGATTTGAAAAACGGCCTACCCTTGCATTGAACAGTCTGCCCAGTTCTACAGTGCAATTAACACCTTTAGACTAGCTAGAGTCATATGAAAATAGCTCGACCTTACATTGTACAACCCAATATGTTGCATAGCATGATGAAGGTCTACGTCTATAGCAGGGGTGTAAAACCTTTTGCTATTGCCAGCCACATCACTTTTATTTGTATGAAGTACGACCACCAATGAGTTCGAGTTATGTTTCTGAGATACGTTTAATTAAAGAATAGGTTTTACCCGGTGTATGTCAAATTGCGTATTCATTCTATAACTCTTTGTGACATCACCATCCAGATTGTTATGCATCGTGTCGACTGATTTTCTTGCCTTGCATTTGTTTTGCTTCAACATATGCCAGCACAGCCACCAAATCTCACATTTTATGTTACATGTGGATGGCCGCAAATTTCATTATTGAAGGCTGCAGGTTGTGCACCATTGGTCTATAGGCTAGCTAAAGCCATTATTTTCAAAGCACCCTGTCCTCACATCGAATGGCCCGTCATATTGTACAGCAAGAAAAATGTCTGTAGGTTAGCTAAATTCTACATTTTTCAAGTAGCCAACCCTTCCATTGAACAGTCCACCATGTTGTGCAGCACAGTTATTGTCTGTAGGCTAGCTAAAGTCAATATTTTTGAAGCAATCTGCCCTTGCATCAAACGCCTCGCCCTGGCCCACCCTGTCCTGTTGTACAACCCACCTTGTTGTATAGCCTGCCAGAGATGAACATGGGTTTGGATTTACATCTGGAAGATTTTTACCTTTATGATGGATTAGGATTGGATTTTACAAATTCTGTTTAACCAGGTTTGGATTTCATAATCTTGTTTTTAACTTATTTGCATCATTCAGTTCTGTTTTAGAACTGTAGATTACTGCATCGAAGCTGTAATTTTGTTTCAGTGGAGTTTCTCACATTCATCAAAATTTTACATTCTATTTATATTTGGAGCACTGACTCTTGACATACTAACCAGCTGTGCAAGATACAAGCCTGCTCTGTTAATATGCATCATATCATCAAAGTTACGGAATTTACGTGACTTTCATTGATTCTGTCCTTTTTCTTGACCCATAATCATTGCAGTACAGTGTTTTATGTGTGTTTAACCCAGTGCTTATGATTCGCTTATGCTGTATACTGTGCCTGGCGACTTATCTGCCTGATTTGATGTATTACACTTCGTACTATAACTGAGCTTCTCATTGCATTTGATGCAAGTAGTGTTGTGAGCAAAAGGCAGAGCATAAGTTAACCTTGTGATGATGTCTATATTGCCACCTGAGGCAAATACTGCGCTAAGTTTACTTTCCCTTTGGCAGAACACGACTGGTAAAATTTTATTAATACAGGATTTGGATTTTGAAATGAAATTATTGGATTGGACTTGAATTTGAAAAACCTAAATACGTTCATCTCTACGTCTAAGGCCCTACAAACTCTGTTTTTTATTTGGAAACACAGCCCTATGTAGTGGTATCCAATGTGAATGAACCTGTAACATGTGTGATACTGCTGCGATCGGAAAACCTGAGCGACTTATGCGCAAAGCTTCGCACTGTGGCAGCAAGAAACAATATAGTTCACCCGACAAGATCACTCTCGTTGTCACCATTAGCAAGTACTATCAACGGTTCACAAGCTTCACAATCATTATTTGAGGTCACTCACCAAGATCACTCTATTGTTGCTTGCGCCTCATATATGTCAGTGTTGTTCTTCGCGCACATTCTGTTTGTGTCGAACCGTGCATTCAGCACATCACTAGCGGAGAGGTTGTAACAATACCTGTTAGCCTATCTGTACTTTACTGTAGTCAGTACCTGTAATACCACTAGTTTTAGCACTAAAGTCAAGTGAAAAATTTCAATGGCACTGATCATAGACGGTTACATCCAATTTTTTATCACACTGGATATAAGCAAACTCCTCGTTCTATTTGAATACGTTTCAGGGATATAATAGGCTCACCTTCCAAATAATGTAGACTAAATAAAGCTTCTTGTCTGACATTCTCAAAGAGTGCTGAGGCATCTGGGATGAGTGAATGTGGAGTTTGTAAGTAAATTAAAACCGATTGTTATGAGGCCTTAGTGATAGAGGGTGCTCAAAATGGTACCACTGCAGCTGCGTGAGAATTCCGCAAGATCAATATAAAATATATTCCAAAGACAATTCAAGAGATAATACGTTGAAATGGTTCTGCCAACGTTGCTAGGATCAGGATAAGGGATTCATTCAAAAGAAATGTCTATAGCATGTGACAAGATGACAAAGGAAATTAAAGGTCTCAATTGGGCATATGGAAAAACTCTCAAGATTGAAAAAAATTATCGTGTTTTCGGGACCATAAGGCGCACCGGATTATAAGGTGCAGTATCAAAAATTGAATGCCAGCTATTCTTTTTTCATACTTAAGGCGCATTAAATGAAGCAAAACTGAGATAATTTAAACTGTATTTAACTCTTTCCCAATAACTCTCGAGTGTCGGAGTCGTCTCTAAGAGTTTAATCTGTCACACATCTAATCCGCTAGACACGAATAGAATAAAATAAAAAGTTGTGCGCGTGTTTGATTCCGTGTGCACCAATGTAGTCAAGAGTCCCATGGAGTAATACCATCTCTGGTATGTGCTAGCTAGTAGCTACTCTTAGATGCTGTTCATTGCGATTGTTGTTGGTTTATTACATAACACGGTGGTCTGTTTGCAAAAAAATTGCAACTAGCAATTAAATAAATAGCACCGTTTACCACATACAATTGGTTCTAGATGAGAAAGCACAACCAGGTTCATACATTAGACTCACTGCATAAGGTGCACTTTCAATTTTTGAAAAAATTAAAGGATTTTAAGTGCGCCTTATGGTACGAAAAATATGGTACATGCAAATCCCAAAAGGAAACACTGAAAAAACTAATTGTTGAAGTGTCTCATCTTATAGGTCTCTTCAACTGAAGCAAAAAATGGGAGCCAGTAGCATTCCACATGCCACAAGTATTTTTTCTACTAGTATTCTAGAAGCCATCATTCAAATCAAAAAATAGAGAACATGTCAAATACTTCAAGAGACTAGAATGGTAGAATCACAGAAAGCCACAAGAACTGATCTCAGAGTGTGAAGCTATTCAAACAAGACCTAACAAATAGGCCAAAAACAAAAAACAATAAGACAAGAAAGCCTTCTGTAGATTAATGCTACAACAACAAGTGAAAAAAGACCTTAGATTACTGGATATTGCCAATGACATTTATGGAAAACATGAGATTACTGAAGACATTATAAAGAAGCTAAAAGCAAAACATCCAAAAACAGCGGAAATAAAACAACCTGCTATAACTTCTACCCCTGAAACAAACACAGAGAATGTCATCTTTGAAGACATAACTCAAAATGAAATTGCATCTAGTGCAAGAAGCTCATCGGTGTATGGAGGACTAACACAAACTGACATGGAAACTTGGAGATAAATGATTTGTTCAAAATCATATGGCACCCATTTTCGAAAACTAGCTGACGAAATCACCAACTAGCTGATGAAATCACCACGATAGATATTATTCCACACCATTATATATCAACTCTCCATGCAGGCTTGTCCTATTAAATACAAAAGATAATGGCATTAGGCCAGTAGGTGTTTCCGCATGCCTACGGCAGTCATTAGCAAACCAACCACAAGATTGTTGAAGGAAGTCAACAAGTGGTGGGATGGCACCAGAATTAACAAAAGACTGACTAAAAAATGTAAGTGGCTATATAGGTCTGCCACATATGACACGGTTCAAATAAAACACTGAGTTTGTCACTTCAGCAGCACCATTGTGGTAGTGTAGCATATGTGTTTACGTCTGCTGTGCGAATGGTTTTTGGTTCAGCTATCACCTTGGCAACTTTCGTTTCAGTGGTAGTAGTTGCATGTTTCATGGGACAAGTTTTTCTTTACTTTTTTCAAAAGTTTCCAAATTTTTTGTTCAGATTTATAGTTTGGGCTTAGGAGTTAGATTTAAGGTTTAGGGTTAAAGTTAGGGTTTAGGTATAATACGTTGCTACAAAACCTACTTCTGCAGTCCATTGCAAACTCGTCATGCATTAGTGTCATGTTACAAGTGACAGATGGATACGTTTTCAAATATGAAGGTTCACTGGCAGACCTATAGCCACTGCCAAAAAATAGCTGAAAAATGTAGGGAGCCAGGGTGCATTTGTCATGACTTACATTAGAACAAAGCTCAGATTTGCCTAAGTTTTAAGGAGCACCCTTGCTGCAATATGAGGTTTTCGAAGCAAACAATGATATTTGCCTCAAGGATCTCAGAGACATTGCCTTCAGTGTAATTCCTAGTCCCACTATTTCTGTAAGGTTGAATTATCGTGTTTTTTGCATTGCTCTCTGCCTCATAACCCTTATTGTTGCTGACTTCTCTCATCTATCCACATGCTTCACCTGCTCATCTGTACATACTTCAACTCTTCACCCAGCACAGGACTGCTAAAGGAAGACATCATCTGCGCAGCGGGAACACTACAGACATGTGCAGGACTCGAATCAAGCACAGAAGCAGCAATACATGCTGTAAGGAAAAGTTACGAAGAAGAATACAGTGAATGCTTGCTGTTAGTGGATGCAGACAATGCATTTAACAAACTCCACAGAAGCCCCGAAAACATCAAAAGACTGTGTACCCCCATGTACATATACCTACACAATAGGTATATGTACACACCCACCATGGTGTATCTGCAAAATGGGAACCACATACTGTCACAGGAAAGGTGTGACAGAAGGTGACAATGAAGCAATGGCACTGTATGCCTTATCCACATGACCATTCATACAAGCACTAAACAATGAAATTGCAAATGATGAAGTGAAACAGGTATGATATGCGGACGATAGCTCTGCAGTCAGGCGTGAGAAAATGGTGGGAATACCTAAAGGCCCATAAGGGACCAGACTTTGGGTACTCAGTAATGTACTGCCCAAAACCTGCAAAGACCATCCTCATAATAAAACTTAAAAGATAGTAGTTTAACACAATCCACACAAAAACTCTTCAGAGACAAAATCAAAATCACAGACCAAGGTAAAAACCACATTGGATCGGTAATTGGGACAGAATCATTCAGGGAAAATACATTAAAAACAAGGTTGAGGATTGGGTAAAAAACATTCAGATGCTTTAAAATTATGCACAAGGCTTGAAGATGATCCTCAATCAGCATACTCAGTATTCACTGAAGGATCATGCTCTAGATGGACCATTTTCAAAGAACAGTAGCTTACTGCCTACTGGACATGAGTGAATTATTTGAACCACTGGAAAACGCCACCAGATATCAATTGATTCCTGCTCTTGAAGGACAAGGGGTAAGTGATGCAGAAAGATAAATACTTGCTCTTGCCCTAAGGCATGTTGGGCTAGGTCTAACCAATCCTCAAGAAACAGCCAAGACAAAATACAATTACTCTACTCAGATCACCGCTAAACTAAGAGACAAAATATACAATCAAGAAGTTATTCTTGATTACAAAACCTCAGAGCAACAATATATCAGACATATGAAAAACAGAATATGACAAGAGAAGAACGCAAGAGATTGCTTGCCTACCATCATGCATCTGTTGTTGTGTTAATCATGTTTATCATCATGCATTTGATTCAACATTTAATATTTGTGCTTCTGTACTATTCATTGTACAGTAGAACTCGTCTTATTCGCCATCGTTTAATTCGTGAATTCACATAATTCGTTCGTCACCTCTTTCTATCCCTGAGAAGCGTTTTGGTTATCTAATTCGTCATTTGCAGTTTCGCTTTAGATGTCTAACTACCGGCTAGTAGAGTACGTGTGGAAATTCAAACAAATTAAGGATCTTTTGTTTATATGAGAATTGTTGCACCTTGCAATTTGTTTATCAAATTTATACACAAGGTGTGAAGCGCGACCCAACTCCCCATTGTGAGAAAACGCGGAAAAGTTTATTAGAGATTTAAAAGCAAAGGTGATTGATTGAATGGATGGAGGAGTCCAGATAATACAGCAGAGGAATAAATTGTTGTATTCAAACATAACGTCATAAACTTGTATTTCACTGCAAATAAGAGCACTATGAGCTACTATGATAAAGTATACAAGCTTCTATGATAGAGTTTTCACCAGTGGCCGTTTGCGTAATTCATCACTTCGTCTAATTCGTCACTTTTTTCTAATCCCCTTGAGGTGACAAATTAGGCAAATTCTACTGTATTACCATTTTCCTGTCTTGTTTTCATTATCCTCTTACTAGCCTATTCTTCATCTTTCAATTTTCTATCTGATCATGATGATCGATTATCATCATTCTGGCGACAGAAACGGTTTACACCCCTCATAGCTTATCTCAGTAAACACTTCAAGTTTTCTTATTAGTTGTCACACGCTACTTCAATTATTGCAGCAGCACACATCGCGAATTACACCACGTTATTTTCCAGAAACACGGTAAATGCGACAACGACTGTTACACCACATACGCAACAACAAAGAAAGGGAAGTCGGTTCTGTACACTGTTTCAACGACCTCTTGCAAAAACGCAAGCGAGGTTTGCAGAAAAATACGTGGACGTCAGAGCAGAGGTGGCCGGTGACAAGCGAAATTTCTGACCTATTATTGTTTGTCAGTTATTTTACTTCTCAGAATAAGGCAATCAAGTTTAGCAATTACTTTTTTGATGTGTGTTGTGTTTTTGGTAAGACGTCAGATACCCACAACAAGATACAGCACGGGAATAAGTTTAAACACTGAAAAATATTGGACTTAGTCTTGGACCTCAATCATTTATATTTTTCTAACCCTTTCTAACCTAACCCTAAGCCGACACACTTACCTAAACACTAAATCCAAACCCCTAATAATAAGTTTTCTCAGCGTATTTAATATGTAGGATATCACTTTTGTATGCGCACATAGCGTGAAGTCAGAAATTTCGCGAATCAGATATTTCGCTTAACATTCCGCACCAGTTCCAAAATTTTTGATTTCAGATCCGTGTTCGATGATTCCAGATCCAATCTTAGACCTCAAATATTTTTCTTTTTCAAACCAGTGTTGTCAACCTTGCGGTTTTCCAGCGAATTGTGGCTTGTTTTTTGTGGATTTGCGGTTTTTTTAAGACTTGCGGGTTGCTTGTTTTTGGGCTTGTTTTGATTAAAATTTGCTTGTTTTTTGGGCTTGTGTTTTGCTGACTTCTGTTTTGCGGATTGCTTTTTTTCAAACTGCATGGCACTTGTAACGGAAAGTTTTTGGGCTTATGTTAAAACTAAAAAGGTCGTTTTTGGTTAGGGTAGAATTCCTACGGGTGGGTTCGCTTCATTCCCATATCCCAGACAGTTTTCACAAGTCTTATGACTTGCTTTAACCGTCTGACCTACTTCTGATACCTCTTTAAATATTCTAACGACAGTGAACACAATTGGTTTTGTCTTTATTGACTGTTGTTTATTTGAGTTGATACACAAACAAAAGCAACAGTAGGTATACACCAATATAAGATAAATGCTCCATAAAGGAATTCTCTCGAATCAAATTCACAGTCAAGAACATTTCATGCAACAGTTTCTGCAATCAGCAAATCTGTCCTATGTACTAAAAGTATCCTACACTCTATACCATAATTCAAAATGTGCTGCTTACTAATGCAGGTAGTTAATGTTCCGATCAACTTTTTGAATAAGTCTGATCGTGTTAAAGTTTTCCGACCAGAGTTTAGTCATTAATCACAGATTTAAGCAGTTTCCCATGCAACTGTCACGTTTTTCAAACCGTTCGTTTGAGAACGCGTTTTAGGGCTTAATGTCAACAAAGCGGGTTTTTATGTTGACTTGTACATTTTTGGAGATGGGAGGGAACAGTGTTTTGTAGTTTCCACTTTTACGGCCCTGAGTGTCATAGGTTCACCCGGACAATGCCACTCGTGTTGTCCAGAGCAAGCCTTTCCCAAGGACTTACCCAGTCAAAAACTCTTGATTGTGGAGGTAGGGCGCAGCATCCTGCACTCGCTAGAGCTCCAATCAACTTAACCTCAGTGAGGCAGAGTTGTTTTACTTCCAAAGCAAAACCTTAAGGGTTTAAACTTCAGAAGGGGATCAGAACAGTTAGCCAGAGGCGAGGTCGTCCAATCTGAATTTCCACTGCCAAAATCGCCTTATTTGTACTGAATTTTGTTTCGGGTATTTCCCTAAAGGTTCATAAAACCTCATAAATCTGAGTGGTATCTCTTGATAGGTTCTGCGTCATATTGCTAAGCAACGCCGCCATTGTTCCTCCAGTTTTTCGCCTGATTGGGCCGTGGCTCTACGTCATTTTGCGTAGCAACGCCGTCATTGTTTGTCTGGCTTTTGGCCTGACTAGATCGTGACAGGAAGCGTGAGAGAAGGTGCGCTTAATGTGTGCTCACAGTATTGCTTTTAGCTGTTGTCAACGCATACTCCGCGCCTGGCCGACCTCAGGCTCAGCAGTTGTTTCAGTCCTCCGATGCTGGATTCCGTTCGTCTATTGTTGTGTACTTTCTATTTTCTTTGTGGATTGTTTTGTTGTACACTGTTTTAGTTGTAGTAGGCAATGTGCCTGCTACACTTTTGCTCGTCAATTCACTGCAAAACAAAATTTGGGGGTGTTTTTGTGTAAATTTGCTCATTTAGGCTTGTTTTTTCGGATTTTTATCTCTGGTTTTGCATTTAACTTGCATGCTGTTTTGCATTTTTTGAATTTTTTCTACCAAAAGCATGTTGGGATTGTTTCACCGTTAAATTACCCATTTTGGGCTTGTTTTGCAAATTTGCTTCTTTGTTTTTGCAAAATAACCTGACATCATTGTTTCAAACCCTAGCCCGACAGACTTACCTAACAGAGGTGAGTATGGACAGGATCTGAATTGGATATCCTGCAGGATACATGCGATTTTTTCGGATAAGGATTGGATTTGGATATTCATTTTTGAAAAAAATTGGATCGGGACAGGATCAAGATATTGGTTTGATTTCTATAACGAAATTAGCTTGAGAGTGATTCAAGATGTCACAAATTAGAGATGGCACAGGCCGCTAACAGTCCAGTCTTCGGGCCGTCCGCTAAAGGCGTTACGGCAAGTAACACTGTAGAGTTACAGCAGGCAAATTGTTAACGCGCTCCTTTAAATTTCTTAACGAAAACAAAAAACACAAACGTTGAAGAACACCTGCAGACGACGCGCTCAAATACACAAGACTCGCTTAACTGCTTTTCTGTGCTTCAGCGCACTAATACGTGAGCTTCCAGAACGTTCATTGCGCGATACAGCGCACCAATGCTGTCGCCGCCAACCAAACTACGATCCACAAATGAACACTTCAACAAAGTGCCTTCCACAAAAGTTAAAACATATGGTCAATGCAAATATGTAATTGCAGGAGCCAAACAAACCAGAAATGGAACGGTTAAGAACAATTTTTGCTCCTTCCCGCTGTCCTCTCAAAATGTAACTGTCAGTGATGTAGTCGAGACCTGGCTCAGGTTTCGAGACGAGAGCGAGACTTTGTCATTAAAGCCGAGACCGAGACCTGGAAGTTCGAGACCGAGACGCGAGACCTCACATTTCTATGATGGTAATTAAACTAACTCCTTGAACAACGCAGCAACAAAATAAATGGCACATCGCCAAATATCAAGATAATAAAAATCATCCGAAATTTGTGCAAACGGCCAAATACTGCAAACGTTCATTTTCACTTTCCTCTTAGGAATTTACAACTTCAAACCTGTGGCCTTATTTACAAATTCCATGAAGAAATGCATGGACAATGAAAATGTTGGCAGCGTTTAGAACAGTGGTTTTCAACCTGGGGGTCGTTTGCCTTTTTCTAAGGGTCGAGAGAGCTTCTAACAAAAATATTCATATTTACTTCTCTATTTCATATTTCTGATGGAACTACTTTTTGTCGTAGCCAACACAATAGGATGACCGGGCAGAAATTATAGTTTTTTTGCCTACTTTTTCATTCAAAATTGTTTTAAGTGTGATTATAACCACCACAATACAGAATACTGTTGCGTTTGGCAACGCACGAATAACTTTGTGACGTAAGAATGTGATGTTTTCGTAAATTAGATATCTGATTGCGGCAGCTAAGGGAGTTTTCATTCCAGTATTAAATGAGTTGTGCTGTGGAGTGATTTGTGTACGGCACGGGTCTCTCTCACTGATGCTGCCATGTGCATGAATTTAACAAATGAGTCATGGTTCAGCACAGTGATATCGTACGTTGTTTCATAGTCATTGTGATTTTCTATTCCGCAAACACAACTGCATTTAATATGTCTCACTGGAAATTTCGGGAAGGTGGTCGTTAGGTTAAATTGGGTTGCAAAATGGGTCGCCGCATGAAAAAGGTTGAAAACCACTGGTTTAGAGGTTCCACGCATTTTCCCTCGAAAAGTGTACGTGAGCCAATTGAATATTCGAGGTGTTTGCCGTTGCCATGCTTCAATAAATTTGTTTCGACTCAGAAAAATTTTAATTGTTTTGTTCGTTTCAAAACAATACCAACCCTTCTGTGTAAGGACAGGAGTTGATGCCCTGGTGAAGATCCCATGTTCTGGTCTCTGTTGCAGACCTCTTCTAAGGAAGATCACAGCACATTTAGGACAACTCTGCAAGAGCACTGGTGAAGTTAGCCGGAGTGCCCAAGGCACGCCCAAGTTAACAATTAAGAAACTTAGACCTGCCGGTTTCGTTCTACCCGCTCAGTTTATCACAATAGGATTGTATTCACTCATGGTTTTATTCTGGTAACTTTAAGCACTGCGATATTCATCACAACAGGGGTTTACAATGTGCATCAACATACACATGCATAATTATTACAGGTGACAGGGGTTAATGCGAATTCTATTCTTTCATAGAGGAGAGATCAACCCAAATTGTCAACAACATCATAGCCACTAAACCATGAATCTCTACTGGGTGATAGGATCGCTTGATATATCCAATCAGACTAAACCCGCTTGGTATACCCACGGTCGAGTTCAGCTGCTAGCCTGGTATTCCCACGACTTCGACTGACTCAAGTGTAACAATCCCGATTCTGAGGTCAACACGATGTATCATACCTAAGTCACGTGACCACATCTCGAGTCGTACACGGTGCAATAGCGACACAAGTGATCACGTACGTTCTGCGCTCTTACGGCAAATCCGAAATAGGAGTCGCGCATCAATGTTTATAATTTTTATCTGTTGTCATCGGGAATTCTACTTATAAATCGGTGTTAATTTTTAGCGCAAATGTTTTCTATACTATCTTAAATTACTCTCTCCCCAACTGTGGCTTACAATAAATATGCGGAGTACAAATCCACAACACACCAAACAAGTACACATGACAACGTCCTAATGACTTAATGTCTTTTCGTTGTCGTATTCCAGCTTCGTTCGGCTTGTCGTGAATCCTACAGCAGAATCACAAGAGGTTCCATGTTGAGGAGCCGAGACGAACTCAACATTCCTTCCTACTCTGTTGAATTGGAGATATGGGGTG
>Ga0210059_1003580_pt1 | contig 24895 bp, 14 predicted proteins | sample Ectturendosymbi2_FD_188042 | JGI IMG/M metagenome (GOLD analysis project Ga0210059, IMG submission 188042) | Ecteinascidia turbinata endosymbiont from Florida, USA - Sample 2 (SPAdes) (version 2) | ecosystem: Host-associated > Tunicates > Ascidians > Unclassified | place: Key West, Florida...
TGAACCTTGCTTGAACAATCTGGAAAGACTTCGTTTCGTAATATGTCTTTACACAAAAGATCTTCTGCTCCATCGACCAAGGCATCATTAGACTATTTTTTGTTTAATATATAGAAAGGTTAACTATTTCCCTATGACAAGCTGGTAAGAGAAAAATGAATAAGGTCATCGATAAAGGTTTTAGAAGCCGCCGCTTTGTTTCAACAATTGTGAAACACCCTGTATACGTTCGCAAACAACTTGCCGCTATGTGACAAAATGCATTGAACATGCTCGATTAGCTCAAATAATTATGACCTAACTATGCAATTGTGCAACTCTTCGCTTCATATACATGGACAACGCAGAGGAGTATTGAATTACTGCTAGGGGCATTACGAGGTTAGATGGCACCCGGGGCAAGAAGTAAGTTTGGCACCACCATTTTCGAACCTGAGGTCTTTCGGAAGCAAATGTACTGCACTGAAGTGCTTGTGACATTGTTGGGACTTTTCGGCGCCCCCCGCAGTCATTCGACGCCCTCATAGTGATTCCGTGCACGCAACTTGCCCTAACATATCGGGGAGATTTTCCTGAAATTTTTTAAATCTTGCCCGAATCTTCCCCCTACCTCGTATGCCTATAGCTCTAACGCAGAAACTTTGGCAAAATACTAGCTACCTACAGCTTGGTAGATTGAATAATTGGTTTTTCGCGGTCATGACAATTCCTGCGCAACATTTGAATATTTGCAGTCCGAAATTGGGGGAATGTGATGGCTGTGTGGTTTTGATCCTTTTGTTGCAATTGCAAACCCGTAGACAACTCACGCTGGCCATGAAAAGACAAATTTGACATGGTTAGCGAAATCTGCAACCGACAGAAAAATGCTTAGCTTAGTGGTTGTCAGATCATTCCGCTTACATCATATAAATTTGAGCAGAAAAGCAATCTTCTGGTGAAAACTTTAACTCTCTACTGGTGACTGTGGAGTTGGCGAAAGTTCGTCGTTCAGTCATTGACTGCAGATGGATTAAGAATAATCCGAAACGTCTCAAAATAAAACATGTATAGTTTTTTGAAGTTTTTTTTTAGTGCTGATGAAATTATAATTGTTGGGTTTTAATAGAAATTAGGTCGCCCGTATCTGGAAACAAATAATATCTAACCTTGATAAAAAAAGCATGATAGTAACGATATCTTTTTATCCGGTTAACCGACAGAATTTTGTCCGGATATCGGATAGCAAAAAAACCCTCGATTGGTCCGTTAACTGTTATCCGGGTAAACCAACCATACACCTAGCTGAGGACATATATGCATGTAAAAAAATGTATTCATCCAAGCACTGTACTTAACTTTAAAAAAGCGTTTCTGTGCTTGCCTGGCATTGACGCTACTAATAAGCAGGCCCGTAACCACCTTGGGACACCAGGAGGGGTGAAGAGTTTTCTGAGAGGGGTCCAAATTTTTGAACTATGTCCAATAGTTTTAAACCATGTCCAACACATTTTTCCAGGGGGAGGCGAAAACTTTTCTAGTGCGGGCGAAGCCCCCTCCTGCGCCCCCTGATTACGGGCCTGCTGATAAGAAGTAGGTTCCCTTCAGTATATTTGATTCCCACAGTGTACAATTAATAAAGCACGTAAATGAAATGCCTTTTTGCCAGAACTTTCAAGTGAGTCAGTTACTAATAAACTCTCACATACTAAATATGAAGTTACTAGAAACAGTGTGTTAACTTTATATATATACATATTAATGTGGATTCTATGTCATGATACACTTTTGTTTATACACTCACTAATAAAGAATTATAATTTCATAAGTATTGTTAAAAATGTCGAAACTTCTTTGCCCAAATGATGTTGATATTTTGCCCAATTTTTCGACAAATCTAAACTTTTGGGGTTGCGCTTGCATCCTCTGCTCCTACACCACTGTCCTGAAAGCAAAACGATTATCGCATTTCCACATCATGCCGTGCCAGATTGTGACGATAAACGTATGCGCGGTTTTGCATCATAGTAAATGCCTTATGTCAAATTTACACGTCCTTCTAGTCCGTGGAGCACAGAGCGGGTTGTAAAATTTTAGCACGAATGGATTTTCTCCGTGTCGTCAAATTTGGAGCTTCGAAAAATCTGACATGCGCGTTTACCGTTGAGCGAATACTACAATTCATAAATTTCTCATGATATGTTTTTCATGACGGTGATGGTTACGTTTATAATAAATAACAATGCGTATTATGGCTAGAGTTGAAGTTTTTAAATAGAAGGCATCGTGTTGGAATCACAGTTGCTTGGCATCCTTTGTAAAATTGTCACAACGCCGTTAACTGAGAAGATGATGTCATGGCGACACAAACCACAAATTGCATACGTAGTCACATCGTCCACGCTACGCACTTGGGCAAGTGGTAGGCAATCCAAAAGGGTGGAACCACTAGTACGTATATAATTTCAGTCTTTCAAATTAACATAGTGAAAAAGTTCGATAAAGGAAGGGTTTAAGTTACTGGCATTTTGTTTAACCTTTTGATGCAACCCTTTACTGACAATTAATCAAAAAACTTCATGCTCTTTGATATCCGTATAAACAATAGTATGATTTAGAAGGGTTAAAAAACATCTGCGCGGCGTCGTGATTCGCCATAAAACGTTGAGTTCGTAGCAGCAATGGAAGAGGAACCCTAGTCGAGTGCGAAAACTCCATTATTGCTGTTATGCCGAGGGTCGTCGGTTCGACTCTCTCTTTAGTTGGCTCAGGGCGACGCAGCATTGTGTCTGCAACATCTATGAAAACGTTTGGAGTAGCCGAAGGAAACATTTTACGCAGAGAAAAAATTAATGAAAGTTGTTTCTTACCTGTTTGCTTTTCTTTATCTTCCGAGCTCGAATCAAATAAAACAAACCACAAATTTCGCACTTGGTGTTTCCGGATTTAGTTATCCATTTTGTTAAACAGCTTTCGTGAGTGTATCCAACAGTTCCTCTGCATCTGAGTATAACTTACGTAAACTTAAAGAGAAATTTCATCGTATAGATACTTCAAACAATTTCAATTACCTACACGGTGAAATAAGAGGGGGCGAGTTTTCGTAACAAACGCGACAAAACCTTTCCTCTCTTTCCTCTTCAGTGCCATTAAGCATTTTGTTTGAATCCTGAAAGAGCAGGCAGAGAGTTTATAAGTTAAGAATAGCCCAGGGCCAGAGGAGTCACGCAATAGAAAAGAAAAGACACATCACTGGTGTTCCCTCGGCGGTTTTGGCTTGTGTGTACGCTCACAAGATGACTGTTGTTATGAATACTTCGGCATGTTCCTGTTAAGACACTTCGTTATTTGCAGTAAAGTTGTCAGGCCTGGGTGGCGAAAACTCTACCAAAAAATCAAAATATTTAAGCTTCGTTTCAGATCAGCACGGGCGCTTACATGCTTCCCTCAGTCAAGCTTGGATCTGCGATAAAAATAACATAATCAGAACGTCTCCAGTCTGTTGCCGCTGTGAACTCACAAGATTTTTTGTCTCAAAGTGAATATATTTACCAATAAGCATGTAATGATATTTGAAAATAATATTCACAGGTATATGTACAAATATTTGGAAATACGTTTTTCCCTTCAGATTGGAAAATGTACCCCTGGTTGGGAACCCCTACCATAGATGGATAACGAGTGGTCCGGTTTTGAACGTGATTTACTGAGTCAGCGCACTGAACGAGCCAATGCGTTGACCAACTCGACAGCAAAACGTCTTATTACGAAGCGCACATGTACTACGTAGGCCATACATGGCCCGCCTTTCGACAAGGTACGTCGGTGAGGATGGGTGATGTTACAGTAGACAGCAGTTTAGGCTTTAGGTTGGCAGTGTTGGATTTCTTATTTTGAAGGCAGGAATCTTAGTCATTTGTTCAGAAATCACCCATGTTAAAACTGCTTGCTTCTGCATTTTACATGTCATTAAAGAAATTTAGTACAATGATTCTCTGCCATCAGCGGTGATGGAAGTTGAAGATATTGACTAAACTATATTTTTTAAATGTAGGCTATCTGCCAGTTTCAGATATCCCTGATATCTAGAAATGAAACATAAAATAGATGGCACTTCATGGCCGTAGTCAGGGCCATTTTTTTACCGAGGCAAATATTTCAATGACGTCACCGATTTGATATGTTGTTAAATGTAGTTTATGGAGACCTAATATTCTGCCTTTATTTAATCTAGGCTGGTAATATCTCTAACGGTTGCAGAGGCGAATTCTCATTTTCGGGGCCCTAGGCTATTTTAAATTGTGGGCCCTTCTGGAAGGCATGTCATACAAATTAGCACTACACGTGCTCGCTACATTCACTGAACAAGTTTTTCCAATTGATAAACACATTACTCTATTTTCAATTCCCTCGATATTAGTAACAAAAACAGTCACAATGACACCAACGAAAAGGTAGCGGTGAAGTTATATGACCACACTCCCATTACATATGAGTACCTCACTGGTCTCGTGTAATCTGAAAATTGGATTCAGACGTTTTGTTCCACACATTATAGGCTCCGTAACAATAACCAATTCTCAACGCAAAAAAAGCAGAATGCTCATCATCGTTCACTTCAATCCTTCGCGCTCATTCTTCTATGTACTACAGAGCAGGGGTTAGCAAATAGCGACCCGCGGGCAACATGTGGCCCGCCACAGCGTTTTCAGTAGCCCGCGGAAACATTCAGGAAAATCTTCAAATCTGAAATATCCTCCAACTCGTCACAGTAAACGTTAGTGTTGAGGCTAACTTGAACTGAGACCTGCTTCAAACTATACGCGGCCTTCTCAAAGTTGCCTCCGAGCCAATTGCCCACTCCTGATACAGAGCAATGGTGGGCAAACTGCGGCTCGCTGACATGTTTTGTGTGGCTCTTCTAACTTAACAGAAATATTTCATATTGATAGCGAGCTGTCGCCTCATATTTAATGTTTGTTTCGTTTATCAACGTGTTTACACGAATCCATAAGTTCACGGTGAGTTGCGAAGGGCTTTACGCGATTTGTTGTAGATCGTTTTAAGTAAAACCTGGATTGTTTATTGAACTGTGTTTGACGGTCTGGGACAGTTCGGCGACGGGACGTTTCGGCGATGGCAGTCGCAAATGTATTATGCGAAAAAATGTGTGGTTTTGCAATACTTTGAAGGTTAGACTGCAAAGGATGTTTGCTTCATAAAAGTTTTTGTCGTCATCCTGATGGCCAGTGACCAGTGTAGTTTCCCGTCCGTCAGGATTTTGGAAGAACTCAGTGCGACCGTGACCACGTGTGGAAAGAAATATGGCTTGTGACGTTTATTTTTGCTGACATGAGGCGTTTGTGAGTTTACACAAAAGTTAAGCCTGGACAGCATCTGTTGTTTGATCTTTCACGTAGGTATCAGTTTGATTGCATTTCACAGCTAATCTAATAATATATCGTACTTTCTTGCCATTGGTTGCCTATCGGTGTGCGAATATGCAGTAATGGCACTTCCAAATCCATGGTATCGATCATGAATCGCAACAAATACAGCATAATTGGAAAGATCTGGGACAAGTGCGAGACTGACCCTTGCGCTTACACGCTTCCCAGACGACGGCAGTGCGAACTTTTGCACTTTGGTGACATTCCAAAGGAAAACATATTTCACATTTCATCGCCGAAACGTCCATCGCCGAACTGTCCCACTCCGTGTATTTGACACTACAAACTGATTTTACGGCTCTCTGTTGTTTTTGTTTTTCTGCCAATGACTCTTCTATTGAACAAATTTGCCCACCCCTGCTTTTGAGATCTTTTGTTAGGGCATAGTAAAGCACGTGCGTTGAACCAAAACAAAAATACAAGTGCAATTGCTTACAGAAATGCTAGAAATTGTCCTACTCCCAAAATTTTGGGGCCCCCGAAATCGGGGCCCTAGGCTTAAGCCTTTTTAGCCTGATGGTAAATCCGCTCCTGGGTGGTTGCAACACAGTGTATCTGCATTGCTGTTTTTTTCTAAACAGCCACTCAATATAATATGTTTAGTGCAACAATAATGTTTTGTGGCAGCATTACAGAAGGTTTACCGAGGCAATTGCCTCGTTTGCCTCAATGTAGCTACGGCCTAGTACTTATTCATAACAAATGCTAAAAGATGTGCCCAAGATACGATAAGAGGCTCTGTTTAAATATATATACTTGTTTTAAATCCTGATAAGTTGGGAGTGGGTTGCCAGTGTTAGTACCAGTTTTTAAGGTAAGAATTAGCTCCTTCTGTGTTGCACAAATCTTCATATATATATCAGGTTTGTAAAAATAGGGAACTTCCTGGCATGAGTGGTGATAGTAGTAAAAAAAATAACAGTATTTCACTCGCTAATTTAAATAGCTCCTTGAAAAAAATGCCACAGGATATATATATTTATATATATATATAAAAATTACTGAATGTTTTGTATTCATCTGGGAGGAAATTACTCTCATTGCCCCCCTGGCTCCGTCCCTGCATGCAGTGATGAGCTTGCAGTTCACTCATGTCCGCTCCTTTACCTGCAGAGGCAGGTTGCGAAACTTTAGAGCGGTTGTTCAGCTGTTGGTATTTATTACGTAACAATAACATGGCAACAGATCGCCAAAGGTTCACTTCGTGTTACGTTAGCAGACGTTTGCCGCATGTGCCTGTTGAACCTATGCAGACATGCTTGGCAGGTAATACAGCGAGACAGTGACTGCCAATAGCGGTAAGGCACGTAGTTTTATGTGTGAAAAGAAGCATGAGTGAAAAAGAAGCATTGCTGCTCCAACACAGCGCAGTGTTTGCAACTATTACCGTAAAGCAGGGCATTTTCATTGAAGTGTAGGGTGAAGTGTTGTGTGAACGCCTGTTTGCATTGCATCGTCAGCAACCCGATAAGGATAAGCAAATCGTCGACTCCCTGTAAAAATTTTGCGGACGCCCATATTCACAGCATACAGCTTGATCCATTTTTCATGCAGCATGGTCAACTTCATGGGAAGCATGCACAGCAACAATCATGACATCTGTACATCATCAGTGTACATGTTTTCAACTCCATACAACCCTTTGCTCATTAGCCTGCACAGCAGATGTTTGCCGAAGCGTTTGTCACATGTGAATGACGTTCAGACATGCAAACCAGTGGTTTTCAACATTTCTAGCCCATGGACCACAATTAAAAAATATCCAGATGGACCCTTTTGCTATGCTCACACCCAGGCTATGCTTACACCCAGGCTATGCTTACACCCAGGCTATGCTTACACCCAGGCTATGCTCACACCCAGGCGCGGATTTACCATTAGGCTAAAAAGGCTTAAGCCTAGGGCCCCCGATTTCGGGAGGCCCCAAAATTTTGCGAGTAGGACAATTTCCAGCATTTCTGCAAACATTATATTTGTATTTTTGTTTTGGTTCAACACACGTTTTTTACTATGCTGTTAACAAAAGAATTCTATAGAACAGGGGTCTCCAAACTTTTTTGTTCGAGGGCCACATAAGCTGTTACTCAACAGTCCGAGGGCCACATAAGCTGTTACTCAACAGTCCGAGGGCCGCACATCTTACAAAATGTGATTGTTTCAGGAAATGTTTCTGCCAAATCAACAAATTTTCCTTTGTCATATTGTTTTTCCTCATTGGCAAAATGTCTACGCGGGCCGGATTTGGCCCGCGGGCCGTAGTTTGGTGACCCCTGCTATAGAAGAATGAGCGCGAAGGATTGAAGTGAATGACAATGAGCATTCCTTTTTTCTGGGGTTGAGAATTGGTTACAGTTACGTATAATGTGTGGAACAAAACGCCTGAATCCATTTTTTAGATTACACGAGGCAAGTTATGTACTCAATAGATATGTAATGAAAGTGTGGTCAGATAATTTCACCGCTGTCTTTTTCGTTAGTTTCATTGTGCCTGTTTATGTTCCTGACAGTGACGTAGTCGCCCAACTCTGTCCCCCGAAATGCTTACAGGGGCCCCAATGGTGATTTCAAAAAAATATTTCTACGTTATGAGGCCAATGGCCTTTCGCAACAAATTATCCTAATTTTATTTCACTATTTTTAAGTTTCATTTGCGGGCACAATTTCGACAGAACCGTCGCCAGAAACCATCAGTTCCATCTCGAATACATTTAAAAGCTCTAGAAGGTTTTCTATAGGCTTTAGAGCAGTTATGCCCGACCCGCAGCCCAGGTGAAGGTTTTGTGGGGCCCAGTTTAGGTTTTCGCTCTAGTAAAAGTATCCTGCATACTGACAACCTGTTCTTATTTTGACAATCTTGAATTTGACACTTTTGATGCCGGAGACCTCAGTGCCGCTTTATCACGTCTGTTGCCATTGCAGTTAGGATTCGAACACTTTCAGTACATTAGCTTAAGCTAAATTTAGTTTACTAAGATCAAAGCAAGCCATTCTATGTGCGGCCCTCTTTATTATGTCCTTCAATATGCGGCCCTGGGAGAGGTAGTGACATCATTTTTGGATCAGTAAACCATTTGGGTTGGACATGGCTGCTTTCGAGGAATCAACCGACTGGGTTCTACTTTCATCTTTTTGTGATGATTCAAGCTTGCGCATAACTGTATTCAAGTAACTTCACTCTACAGGTGAAATAAGCAAGGAATCAATCACAAATTTTAATAGGAAATCGATTTGACGTAAAACTACGCATCATCAGTCCTTAATGCTAACAGGTAAAACGTTGAAAGGCTAAAGCAAGGTCAGAGAAAACAAACCACCTCAAGACTGTAGTGTAACATAGCAAAACACCAACTGTGACAATTAAATCTGGAAATTCGTCTTAATCAACTGAAAGGAATCACTGCAACCTCGGAAGTTACTGCAAAAGTTCAAAAGCATGAACTTAATAAAACTCAACGCAAGCTGCAAAGATTTACACAATGGAATACTTCGTTCTCGAAATAATGCAACTACTGTCAAACGGCGCTTCCAATTTATCTTGAAACAACACGTCTCATGAATCAGCATAACTGCAAAATGCATAAGGTAAGCTAGCATTTAGTAACGATGGCAACCAAACCTCAGCGGGCGCGTGATGCGTCCTATAATCAAAATTTCATTGGTCGAATAGTCTATTAACTTCAGGCATGCCATACGTCTCGTTTTAGCCGGGACAGTCCCGGTTTAAAGGCTTTGTCCCTGCGTCCCGGTCAGTCTACCAAAAAGTCCCGGTTAGGCATTCAGTCAGCCAGTATAGTCCTACACCTGGTACATCTGCTCCTGTTGAGATAATTTTTCTATAATGAACAACATGTGTTCTGATAACAGAAGCAGAATACGAAACCCCTTATCACCTGTAAAATCAACACTGACTTTTGCTGTCGTGAATTTTACAACAAAATAAAATCGAGCAAAGACTTCTTGAAGAAAGTAGTGTGTACGCTTGCGGAAAAGTATGATTGGGCGATTGTGGAAATTTACAAATGCTTGAACATTGTTTTGTTTTTTAGCAAAATGCATTTTTTTAGTTTTTGTTTGTGTCTTAACTGTAAGAACGAAAATAGCTACATACTCAGGCCCGTAGCCAGGTTTTAATGTTTAGGGGGCAAAATAAATTTTTGGGGGGTCAAGTATTTTTTTTTATTATAAGTTTAAAACATATTTTTCTGGAGACAAAAAATTTTAGGGGCTTCGCCCCCGAATGCCCCCCTGTGGCTGCGCCCCCCTGTGGCTGCGGGCCTGTGCATACTCCAGGTAAGATATGAACCACATTTATCTGATAAGGTTCGTTGTTCTGAAGCATCCCGGTTTGCAATTACAAAAATATGGTATGCCTAATTAACGTCAATAATGTTGGCGTTTCAACAGCGTTCCTAACCTAACTACACTGAATGGTCGAAACATGATTTAGTGAAGACTTCGACATGAAGGTACTCTGGTAAAGCGGCAGGGCCAGGAAAATCAACAAATAAAAGTAATAGAAATGGTAACCTTAAAATTATTCAAGTTAATTAGACAAAGTAAGGAGGGCATGCCTTGCTGGCCCTGACAACAGCACGCTATTGATAGACTTGTAAGAATCCTAGTTCGGCAAGATCCATTCAAGCGACCACCCGTCCTATACAAAGATCCTTACTCTACAAATCATCACATTACTGCGGAAATAAGAAGGAAGTTTTTGTTCACTTGAAAAGTTTTTGCCATTTGCAATTTGCCATTAACAAAAAACAATGAGCAGTGTGACGTACAAAGACAAAACGCGCAAAACCGACCAGGCGACTATCACGCCAAGGATACTAGTGACAGTATGTGACAATGAATGTGGAAGGTAAAAAGTGTAAAATGAAAACGCCAGGTGGTGGCAATGTATAACAACGTAATAAAACAGCGTAAAGCCTGCACAGAGAAATGCACAAAACATTGTTATGTGAAGCAAAGCAGCAAATAGTGTGAATGTATGCGGTAAGCAGCGATCAATAATGGGATAAACTGAGTGGTAAGCTAACAATTCAACAAGCACTAAAGCGGATAATAAGATGACAAACTGAAGGAAGTCAAGTAAAGGATAAATTTCACGAATGTTTTAAGATACTATGATAAATAGTTGGGAAGTTTGCATTGTCATTCATAGTGTCAGTTTTTAAATTGACATACAAGGATTCCAAAAATACCCTTATGGTATAGCTACAGTATTTACCAATTTACTTGATGCAAAACGTGGGCGCAATCCCAGTCGAAACCATGGCCATTTTGGGCTGCATGTTTCGTTAAAGCTCTTTTTTCTGGATTTTTAAGAATATTTTTAGGCAAAGTGACCCTGTGTTATCCTTTCCGTCGAGTACTCAGGCTTCGCTTCGTTTGTCCAATGTATTTGTATTCACATTCCCTACGTGGAATTTCATAAACTACACCTCGACATTTGCTGGCGGCAGGAGCGTAACGAGGTTAGATGGCGCCCGGGGAAGAAGTAAGTTTGGCGCCGATGTTCGAAACTGAGGTCTTTAGGAAGCAAATGTACTGTATTGAAGAAAGTATTTTTGACATTGGTGGGACTTTTCGGCACCCCTGCAGTCATTCATAGCCCCCACAGTTATTCGGCGCTCAGGAAATTGTGCCTCCCTTGTCCCCCGTCGCTACGCCCCTGGCTGGCGAGTACGATACCTTTTCCTGAAGATAGGATTATGCTTGGTTTAATTGTAGGTTTGAAGATAGTTCGCTTACGATGTTTCTCCAGAAATCGTTTCAAAGACTCTCCCAAGTCAGTTGTGTAAGGTAAAAAAAACTTTAGATATAAACTCAGAAAATCTGTTGTGTTGTTTCTTCTTTTTGTGTTGAATCACCCATTTGGACTAACAATTTAACATGAGAGTCCGTTTCATCACATACTTTATTTCGATGTTCAGGTCCTGGGATGTGGAGGAAAGTTTTTTAGCCCGTTCGAAAAGAGTGTTAACTACTGATTGATTTTCGTGTATAGGATGTTCTGATCTGAAGTTGAGGTATCTATCTAAATAAGTTGGCTTACGATAGACTGCTGACAATAAGGGACAATTTGATTAGGGTTTGATCAATAAGTCAAAAAAAAGATACACATTCTTTTTCTTGTTACATAGTGAGTTGGATGAGCTCTCTATTGTGTTCACATGGGTGAAAAACTTGGATAACTTTGATATTGTAATGATCACAAATGTGTCGTCTACATATCTTTTCTACAAACGCGGAGGGTCTGCAAAGGTTACCAAAGCGCATTTTGCGACATCTTCCATGACTAGGTTTGCAACTACTAATGCAACGGGAGAACCCATCACTGTTCCAAAAACTTGTGTGTAGCGTTTTCCACGAAAACTAAATTTTATTGAACTCAAGGTTTTTTAAATTAGGTCGTTACTTGACAAATTTGTACGTTGACTCAGTTCGGGATTGGATTGTGGATGTTGCTTGGCTATGCCAATTGAACTGTAACTTTGTGAATAAAGATGCAACATCGAATGAGACCATTACTTCATCAGTTTGGAGTAATTTTTGAGCAATAGATGCTACGAAGTCTGAAGAGTTTCTTACATGATGTTTCGATTTTCCAACAAGTGGTTTCAGTAGTGAGGATAATTCTTAAGTTAAGCCGTAGGTAGATGAGTCTGTGAAAAAACCTAATGGTCGTAGGGTAATGTTTTCTTTTTGTAATTTCGGTAGTCCGTACAGCCGGGGTGTTGTGGCATATGAGTTTTATTGTCTAAAGCTTGCTTCTTTTGTGATCATTTTGTTTTCGAGCAAGTTGTTAACAAATTTATTGACATCTTGGGTTGTGGACAGTGTTGGGTTGGTTTTAAGATGTTTGTAAGTTGTCATACCACTCTTTGTCTAAGACAGCTATGTCCAATCCGCATGGCTTACTGAGCCAAAAATTATGTCATTATCTTAACCAGGCTCCACAATGAGTGACATATGATATTAATGATGGCCGCACATCGAATGGCTTACTTTGATCTTAGCAAACTAAATTAAGTTAATGCATTGAATGCGTTCGAATCCTAATTGCAATGGTAACAGACGTGATAAAGTGGCGCTGAGGACTGCCTGCATCAAAAATGTCAAATCCAAGATTATCAAAATAAGAACTGGTTGTTAGTCTGTAGGATACTTTCACTGCAGCTAAGCTAAAACCTAAACTGGACTACACAAAACCTTCGACTGGACCGCATGGGGTCCGCGAGTAGGCCATAGCTGGTCTAAGACTATGATGATGTTGCCTTTGTCAACCTTGGTGATTAATATACTTGCATCTTTCTTTAATCGTTGCAATGCCTTGTGTTCCTTTTTCGTCAAAACTGATCTACTTCGCTTATTGTTTCGTATGGTTGAAACCACTTTGCCACGAATCAGGTCAGCCTCGCTGGGAATAATGCCTCGTAATCCGTCTTCAACTGAGGCGAGGATACTGGTACATATTAAGGAGCAAGAGCAAAATTCTGTGCCGATACTGATGCTTTTCATTTTTCATTTACGATAACCGATGCCGATATTTTTGCATTATTCAAACTACATTTGAAAGACATTACAGCGCATTTCTTCATGCTGGCCGCATAAAAAATTGGAATAGGTGCACAAGTTACAAATGAAAGAGCAGATTGTAAGAAGTTAGGAACCTGTTACAAATTTGAGCAAGATGAACAGCAAGAAATGAAAAACAACAGCATTTTATTTGGGACACCGCTTCACAAAGCACAAATGACAAGATATGCTAAACATTTGGGGAGGGGACATGGCCCCCTTTCCCCCTGGCTACGCGTATGGTCATGTTCATTCACTTTTACTTGGTGGATGTTCGTCACTTTCAGAACCACATAGTTACTTATTTCTTGGTTATTTTTGGCGCCCCCTTTGGCCTAGCGTCCTAGACAGCCGTCTATTGTTGGCCTAAAGGTGGCGCCGGACCCGGTTCAGGCAATGTTATTCCAAGTAACAGCGCCAGGTACTGCTCCATCTATGAATTAAGGACAGGAAAGGATACGGATTAACAAAAACTACACTGATTTCTAGTGTTGCATATAAGTTTTGTTTGGGGGGATTAGGGTCTGATTTGGGGTCCCCTGTTACAGCGTGGGCCCCCAATTGGGAGGTATGAAGGGCGGCTGACACGGCTCAGTGGTTCCTGATATCAAAGGGGTTCAGAATAAAGTAATAAGGTTGTGAATTTGAACAACTTGTTCAGTAAATGTAGCGAGCGCGTGTAGTGCTGATTCGTATGACATCAGTCGTCGCAAACCTTCAAGAGGGTCTCCCAATTTATATTAGCCTAGGGCCCCGAAAATGAAATTCGTCCCTGGTCACACTTCATGCCCCAAGCCAGGTTTTGAGGTTTGGGATGCAAAACACATTTTAGGAGGTCAAACAACAAAACAATTAAATTTTAAAACAAAATTATCTGGGCAAAACATAATTTGGAAAGACACAAAAAATTTTTGGGGGGCACTGCCCACGAATGCTTCCCGTGGCTACGTGCCTGACCCCCTGAACAACTAGTCAAATCTGTATTGCACACAGGTCAGTAAAACGTTTTATCAAGGATTTATAGAACTCTCTGTGGACCACTAAAAATTCCAGGTGACTCTGACCATGTTGAGAATCACTGATGTAAACCGAACCGTACAATGACGTCAGAACCGACTGTCTCGTTTTTGCGGACCGTCGCTTGACATGTAAACGTAGTGGATACGTTCCACTAAACACTGCTTTCTAGCACAGAATAAACAACTGCAAATAATCACAGAAAACGGTATTTCCATAAAATTTGGTTGATGGATTTACATTTCCACTTGGAAGAAAAACAATGGTCTCCGTAACAACAACAATAACACCAGGACCAGTTATTTTTTGGCCACTGGAAACTATTTCAGCAGGATCACCTGGACGTACAAAATTTGCAGGAGGCTATGTCTCGAAATTTTTGCCCAAAACTTACGATTTTATTTAAATATTGAATAATATACTAGAAAGTGGATATTTTTCTCACACTGCAAATTTGTTTAACGCCTTTTCCCCAATTTCTTATGTATTTAACTGCAAGTCGGCGCATCTTGGTCAATAATTTCAATCATATATTTAATTTAATATAAAAATTCCGTAACACATAAGAGCTTCATAAAACTTTTGTCAAAGTAAATGGAGTTTTCAAAAACCCGGATTCTTCTTTCACCTGCTCCTTCCTACTGTTAAAAGATTGGGAATACTGAATCGCTTTTCTGGTTTCCCCTCTAACCTTTGTTATTTTCGGAAAACGATGGTTTTTCATCACTTGGAAACCAAAAGTTTAACTTAACTGGTGGACAAATTGCTCTCGCGTGCTCATGGTTCTTCCCTCAAACATCACTTAAAAACGCTTGTATTCATTTTTAACCAATCAGAAACGATAAGTTTCAACATTTAATTTTATGTTTTGATATTTTGCAAGCTTATGTAGGCGGTTCATGGCTTGTGCGGCAATGCAATGCAGATTGCCGAAAATTAAGTACAAGGCGTCTGCTGATGAGGCAACGTCATAACCGGAAAGTCTGAACAAATAAATTAAGTACGCCGAGTCGCTGATACAAGAAAGTTAGGGCAACGGCGAAATAAAAAGTCTGGTTGTCTGCTTGTTTTCCGTAGCGCTACGTTAGCCTGCCTGTCATGCAGTTTAGTGCTTTTTAAAGCATCTGGAGTAACAAAGTGTTTCTTCAGATGAGGATGTGATCGTTGACCAGTTGAAATCATTTTTCAAAACTCACTGATTTCTTGCAGACAAACACCGGAAAAAGCGGAATTTCCGTATGTGGAAGTGTGTTGTTGAGAGTAACGTGAAGGGACTTCATTGTTTGTTTGTGGATCTTTTCATGAAAGGTTTGAACTTGTATCAAACGTCACGTGTTGTCTGCTTCTTCACACGTCGAGCAAATCAGGATCGCACGTTTCAGTCGAAAAAAGGTCTGAAGACTTCAGCGAAAGGATTTGTTCTCGGCAGTGTCAGGTACATTCTTGCTTAGTCTAAAGCGTGGGCTTTGAAGTTTATACGAATTTGCATCACTATGTTTCATGATTTCGCGCCCAAGCAATGCACTGCATACGTCTGTGGTAGTGAATCTTCATGTGCAGTTTCAGATTGAACATTTTAATCAGAGACAAACAAAAAATTGTTGATGACATACAGATGAAATTTTAGAGAGATAGATAACATGTGTTTTTGTTTTTTGTGCAAATAACTTACCACTGCAACTTGCAATGCTCAGTTCTTTCAATTTTTTTAAAAGTACATTTTTGTCGTTATTTCTTTAAGAGACGTTGAATCTCTAACTTACTTTTTTTCTTGTTGACACATCAAAGATTGCCGCTTCGTATCATTCTCAGTGCCATTTGCGGAGGTACAGTATGAAACATTGTTTGCACCACACAATACAACATTTTCTTACAAACATGTGGGGTTTTGATGGGCGCTTTCATGTGCATCTTTTAAACAGCTCGTTCACAGGCTAAGCAGGGATGGGGAACCTGCGGCCCGCGGGCCAAAAGCGGCTCGCGTGAACATTTGATATGACCTGCATCAGACTTTTCGAATACAATATCGCGTCGAAACGGAACTCCATGATGAGCAGGTACTAAAGATAGCAAGTCAAGAGGAATCACTCTTCCTCATAGTTAGATAATGGTAAAATTTTATCATAAAATTAATTGATTTTGCGGTTCGCCAGCGATATTCAACCATCCATGCGGCCCGTGATAGTGCATAGGTTCCCCACCCCTGGGCTAAAGGATGCACTGAAGGCAAAGGCCCAGGTGAGTTGAGACCCGCGTTTCGTAAAGTTTGTCATTTTTTTAGTGAACTACGTGAGATGATTGCAATTGGCGTATAAGATTGGAACATTATCTGCGTGTTGTTGTAAGGATAGAAACAATCAGGTAACAGCAGCTATAGCACAAGTGCGAAATGAAAGCCATCAACCTAATAACTATAATGTAAAAAAAGCGACTTATCTTACAGTACTCAGGTCTTTTTGATAATTAATGATATTTGCCCTGCAGCCGACAAACCATTGGGCTGTGAATGTCTCGCCTGCCCTGTTCAACGCCTGAAAAGCAACAGCGTTTGAAAGTACCAGGTGTCTTTGACAAAACCTTTTGTTCCGAACTAGTTTTACTGTTTGGGGGGATAATGCCAAAATTCAAGGGTCAAAGGTCGCGCAAAACCAAAGAGCCCACTTTAGAAAATAGAATGTCACTCAAAATAAAATAAAAATTTTAATTTAAGATTTATCATAGTGTCTGTTGACAAAAGTCCTTTCTCGAACAATAAGTAACCCGTCAATTTGATTATGACAAAGTATGGAGGGTGTCCACGAAGTCTCGTAACAAATGAAACAAATTATTACACAGCAAATGAGCAAACAAATTGTGGAAATTATGGTAAAATGGAGAGTGGGCTACACACTGTTTTTTCCCCATTCAAACCCATAAGACACACCAGCATCGATCAGGGTATCATTAGTTGCGCAAAGCACATCAAGACAGTAACAGACTTTCTGCCATATTTTCTATAGCATAAGCTCATCAGTGGTCGTTATGGCATCATTGGTCTTTTGTTTTACGTCAGTGAAGTTTCTTTGCTCGACAAACTAAAATCTTTAACACACAGAAAATGCCTCACAGAAATATGTCGAGGGTAATACAATCATGAGGTGCCTTCTCTTGAACAGTAGTTATTTTTATAGGGACTCATTTAGCATTATTTACTTTCGCCACCTATTTCATCAACAACAAAGGACATGAGATACACAAATTTAATGTAATTAGAAACGTCGACAAATCCAACAACCACAAATCTGAATAAAATATCTTCTCCATTGCCTCAGTATTTTTTTACGCATACTGGGTGGGCATCTTCAGATTATATTCAAATAAAATTTAATATCTCTGACAGGAATACCAGCAGCAAGCTTCTTTTAGAAAGATCGTGAAACATAGTGATGCAAATTCGTATAAACTTAAAAGCCCACGCTTTAGACTAAGCAAGAATGTACCTGACACTGCCGAGAGCAAATCCTTTCGTTGAAGTCTTCAGACCTTTTTTCGACTGAAACGTGCGATCCTGATTTGCTCGACGTGTGAAGAAGCAGACAACACGTGACGTTTGATACAAGTTCAAACCTTTCATGAAAAGATCCACAAACAAACAGTGGAGTCCCTTCACGTTACTCTCAATCACACACTTCCACATACGGAAATTCCGCTTTTTCCGATGTTTGTCTGCAAGAAATCAGTTAGTTTTGAAAAAATGTCAACTCATAGTGTCACTACCAGTAGAGCAGTGCCAATGCCAAAAAAAGAATACGGGAGCATGCACTGTTAAGAGAAGCTAATTTTACTTCATTCAATACAGTGGGAAATTTTTGTGGAGGATTTTGTGTGGTGTAACATTCCTGGCTACGGGGGTCCCTGTTTTTCACCGACTTCATCATTGGTATGCATTTGTGTCAGTCTTATCGAACCGGTACCGGTTTTCGGGGCTGGGTCTCTGTCCCGGGCTGTTGGTTGATTACCTCCAAAACCAAAATGAATCCAGACTACAGAAAAAAGCAGCGGTTGCGGAAATCTAGCGATGGAAATGTGCCGTGAAAAGTTATGCTTCCATTTTGACTACACTTTATTTTCAGCAAAGTTTTCATAGGAAATCAGATTTTATTCACTTTACCCTAATACAAGACACAATCTATTTACCAACTTTCGATTACCTTCATAAAGCTCCATCCAGGGCTGGATTTAACTGATGCAAGGCCCTAGGCTAATCCACTTGTGAGGCCCCCTCTGCCATTGTTGCGAGGAAAAAAATGGAAAGCGTTAATCAATTTGCGAAAATCGAAAATGACGCTCAGAAAGTACGGTCAGTAAAAACTTCCAAATCATAACTGGAGTGCCCACGATCACTGTGTTTGTTGCTGCCTTCGATGCAAAAGCGTTAAATTGTACAGAATTGTTGAAATCCTACTTGGCTGGTGGGAACAGGATTATTAACTGCAACAGGCAAACCAATCGAAATCGCCACAGTTGAAATATTTGACAAAACACATGGCCTACGTTTTTTATAAGAATCACATCTGTTTTTTCTTATCTGTGTTCAAGGAAAAAACAAACCCACTACACCTATATAGTATGTGTGGCGTCATAAAGACTTCAAAGCAGGGGTCTCAAACTCAAATTGCTCCGTGGGCCACATGAGGACTTATAAGGTAACCCGCGGGCCGCATTATGACGTTGACTGAACAATAGCAGTACCTGAACTTACTAGAAACAGCTTTTACATCTTATTTCCTGCGAAAAGTGTCGTTAATTACAGGCAAATCATTTCTAGCCTTCTCTCACCTTCGTATTAATCAGTTCTAGCCGTCTAAGGAATTTGTTCACACGTCAGCTGAGCACTTAAACACCCGGTCAATAAACTAAATACCGTAAATGTTATTGATTTCAAAAGGGAATGCAGCCAAAACTTCGTTCATTTTCATGCCCGCTTTTCCTCTCGGGAGGGCCGCGGGGGCAGCAGCACTAGGAGGACTCGAAATACATCACAGTCAACAGCAATTTCAGATAGTTCTGCTGGCTCCACACCAAGACTAGACCAAGCAAGGTCGGAGATGCAGTTACTCCACCTAGGCCTTGGACGACGTCTGGCCCGCTTTCGCGTAGACCAGCAGGGCTTGCCTCACCAGTCTTTCGTGGGACATTCTGGATACATGACCGAACTAACGTAGTTGTGATCTCTCAATTCGGAGAAGTGTTTCAACATTCAGGGCTCTGCTAATTTCACAGCTGCGCACTTTGTTGCGAAGTGTCACACCAGGGGCGTGACGGGGGGGGGCACAATGTCCCGGGCGCCGAAAAGTCCCATCAATGTCGCAAGTTTTTTCTTCTATACAGTACATTTACTCCCAAAAAACCTTAGGTTCGAACATGGGGGCGCCAAAATCGTTTCTTGCCCCGGGCGGCAATCTAACCTCGATACGCCCGTGTCACACCGTGGATTCTTCGCAAAATCCCATCTCTGGGGCTTGCACCTAAGCTAATATTCGTTTGGTCATTACCCAAGATTCATGACCATAGGTGAGGATCGGAACAAAAAACGATTTAAAAACTGACAGCTTTGCGGTGTTTGAAAGCTCCTGTTTTGTGACCACAGAGCGATAAAGCTCACGCTGAACTGCGTTAGCTTTACCAATCCGTGTATCAACCTCCTCGCTTCACCTTCCGTCACTCTTAAATACCACTCCTAGGCGCTTGAACTTCTTCACCTGCTGCAGTGTGTTGCCGCTCACTTGCAGTATACACTGCCTTGGGTTTCAGAGAGACATAATACCTCGGTATTTTTACTGATTTTCATTCCGGCTCGGTCGCACGCAGCTGAAAACCGATCGAGTGCTGAAGGCTCTGTTGAGAAGATGCTAGCAATACCAAAGCGTCTGCAAAAAGCAAGCGATTGATCCTGTAGCTCCCAACTGTGACACCCTCATCTACTCGGTTGTGACTGTCTATCCGATTCATGTAGACCTCGCCTGCACAACACACGGCCTGCGAAAGCTTTTCTTGGGCCGGCGAGAACTTTCTCAATTGTAGAAAATGTTACAAAAGCTCGACCTCAAATAAGTAATTGCTGTTCCAGAATTTCTTCCATACTATAACGAAATCTCTACATCGAAATGAAATAGACATTTGCGGTCCTCGGCAAATCAATGTTGATAATTTGGCCTTTCCAGCTTTCTGAGTTGTGCAAGCCTGAAGTAGACTACGAAAAAGAGCGGCGACAGAACACACCCTTGTCGGAGTCCAGCAGCATCGGTGAATGGTCGTGATTTAACTCTCTTGAAACGGAAACAAACCTTTGATCACGAATGCAACGACTTGACGGGAGGGCCGGATTAACCATTGGGCAAACCGGGCCAATGCCCTGGGCCTCGCGCTTGAATATCAAAACACTCCTTTACTGGTTTTTCATGTTTAGAGCATTTTGATGACTGCGTTTAGTATATAGGTTAATGAAACTGACAACTTCGGCATTTATCGTTTTTTGATGATTTGAAAGAATTGAACCAAACAGGACCACGCTTTATGGGCTCCCATTCAGTGATTTCAAATAATACCAGATTTCACACTAAAAATACATATTCGTACAATAAAACCCCAGAAAGCTTGTGTTACGAACAAAAGCATATGAGTGTGATGATTTGAATTGAAACGATAATCGAATACTGATTTAATTATAGTTCCTGTTCCAAATTTTCTTCTGCAGCGCAAACAATAACATTTGGACGACCTTTTTGTTAATCAAGACGTTTTTCATAACGCTGGTAACATACTCCCTTGATGATATCTCCCACTAATTGTAGCAGTACATTTGTTATTAAACTAGGAAATTTTGTGCAATCTTGAACTGCATCTGGATCTAAAATCCCACAAAAAGTATAATCCCAATGCTTTCTTCCTTTAACTGAAATTTGTTTTTTAATTTGTATGCACAGGGAAACATCGAAATTTAAACAATCAGTCCTAATCCTTGTTTCACCAGTTTCTTCATTTAGCATTAGAGACAATAATATTATATATATAATCCCGACAATACTCTTATATGAGGATATGAAACCGATTGAACGCGTTCTGCTTCATCCGATATGCGTACTTTCTCACCTGATGTGCGCATGTAAACACTGTAGTATAAAGTTATCTTTCTATTATTGAACATATTGAAGTTGCTGATGAATTTATCACTTCAAAACACCCACATTTAACGTGGTTTTTCGTAATTGAAACTAAACACTCAGGTCGACTAAAAATGGCAGATCTGGGTGGAAAACCCCGCAGTTGGTGCCCTGCATGGCCACATGCGGAAAAACACTTGCTACTGTAACTTGAGGTGAACGTTTGAAGACTTGTTGACATGTTACTGTTACGCAATAAAGACCAACACTAGAACAATCCTCTAGTAAGTTTCGCAGCCCACCTCTGCAGTCAAAGGAGCCGGACATGAGCGAACTGCAAGCTCATCACTGCATGACACCAGAACAGTGAACTGGTTCTTGTGCAGTAGCGTCATACCGGCAAATAAACTGTCATTGCAACAATTAAAAGAATTAATCGGAGATTAACTAGATCACGAAACAGTCAATAGGTGTAACTATTGCAAAGCTCCCATCCCAAAACTTCAGTCAAGTGGTACGGTTCAAATTGCTTTTGTGAGAACATTTTTCTAAACGGTGTACGTATTGATCTGCGAGAGAGTGTAGACATATCTTTCCTCAGCACATATGTGAATGGACGATTTGTGCAGTGAAGATGGTCAGAGAGTCTGATAGTCTGTGACAAAAAAGATTTTTGTGCAGTGTCACGGTAACAAACAAAAAGATCGTTCTTTTGTGATAAACTTTATGCAGAGGCGAAGTTTCATTTTCGGGGTCCAAGGCTATTTAAAATTGGGGGTCCTTCTGGAAGGTTTGCGACGACTGATGTCATACAAAGTAGCATTACACGTGCTCGTTACATTCACTGGATTAGTTGTTCCAATTCATAAACATATTACGGTACTTTATTCTGATTTTCCTCAATGTCAGGAACAAAAACTGTCACAATGAAACTAACGGAAAAGGCAGCGGTGAAGTTATATGACCACGCTCACATTGCATATTTATTGAGTACCTCACTGGCCTCGTGTAATCTGAAAAATGGATTCAGGCGTTTTGCTCCGCACATTATACGTAACAATAACCAGTTCTCAACGCCATAAAAAGGGAAAGCGCATCGTCATTTACTTCAATCTTTCGCGCTCATTCTTCTATAGCGGGGGTCACCAACCATTTTGAAACTGAGAGCTACTTCTTGTGTACAGATCAAGGCTACTAGTTTGATACACACTTCTGAAATAAAAATTTTTCTCAATTTTCTTTAATTAATTTAGTATTGATATTCGTTAATGTGAAGACATTGATCATGCTATTGTTATTTTTAGAACAGGCCCGCGGGCGACGTACATGGCCCTTGCGGGCGACCTGGTGCCCGCGGGCACCACGTTGGTGACCCCTGGTCTACAGGGATATTTTGTTAGCGGCATAGTAAAAAAATGTGCGTTGAACCAAAACAAGAGTACAAATATAAACGCTTATAAAAAAAAAAAGTTTTGTCCTTCCTTCTTCATAACAAATTTATCTAAGAATTCATTACAATTTGTTTGCCTTAGTTTGTCGCTTTAATGTACCAAATGCTTAGTGTGGACAACCTCTCCTGAAACATTGCGACCCTTTAATTCATGTTTATTTCTTTTGAATCTTGATAAGGACCTTTTCCCTGAGCAGTTAGTGACCATCAAGCGAATATGGGCGTCCGCAGGTGGGGGCAAAATGGGCATTTGCCCGAAGTCAGCAGTTTAATTGACTTAATTCTTGCAATGACAGTTTATTTGCAAATAAGACACTAACATTGCACAAGAGCCGGGTTCACTGTTCTGGCATCATGCAGTGATGACTGATGAGCTTGCAGTTTACCAAATCCGCTTCATAGACTGCAGTGAAGAGGCAGGTTGCAAAACATCCGAGCGGATTGTTCTAATGTTGGCCTTTATTGTGTAACAATAACATGACAACAGGGCCGGCCCTAGCAGATGCGGGGCCCAATGCAAGACTTAGGCGTGGGGCCCCTCTGAGCAGTGCTTTATGACGTCATCGTGCTCAGTCAACCGTGCTATGACCTTTTTGAGAAAATGGCCTATATCATATAGGCTACCATACCGTCCTTAATTCTAAGATTTGTCCTTATTTTGCAGTACTACGTCTTAGAAAACATTAATGTCCTTATTTCTAAGAAATGTCCTTATTTGTGACTTGCGTCCTAATTTTTTCTTATTTTCTGTAGCATAACAATTTTAAATAAGGAATATCTAATAGACATACAGACCATTTCTATCTCATCGTAAACATCCTGTAATCAAACTTTTTTGCTATCATGAAAGTAATATAATCATGCAGCACAGAGACGTAACGCAGTATCAGGTATTGTTAGCGCTGTAAGGTGTCTACTGTGGTTAGGATTCCTAGGAAAGCTGGTTTTGTAGCGACGGTTTAGTATTTAATTGATTCAAGAAATAGGAAAGCGAAAAAAGCGTTTTCTGTGACTATTCCAAGAAGGAAGTCGAGAATAAGACGTTGCTGAAGGAAATGGTTCCTGCAGATAAATAGACAAACATATATCTAACATTAGTCGTGCTAACAGAAACAATTGTTTTCTGTTTAGGTAATAAAATTTAATTTTCCTCAGCCGTCCTTATTTTTGATTCTAGATCGATGGAAGCCATCATATATGATACAAACGACATATTGCAAACGTTTCAGTAACTCCTGTTATCATTGCAAATTTGGAATATATGAATATCAAAAAACACGGCGGATTATTGGAATTGATCTGTATGTAGATGATCTGCGTGTAAATGTAGATGATATGCAGACACAAAGTATTCTTTTCATTCGGAGGGGTGTGGGCATAGCTAATGCGCCCCTAACTACGTCCATTGGTATGACTAATATGCTGCTGTCGTGGACATTAGGCAGTGTACCGCCACGACTCGTAATTAAGCCGAAAATTCTAAAGGAAGCTCTGCAATGGAGATTTGAGCGGCGAGAGCAAGTGGAAAGTTATGTAGTTACCTCAATCAAACCGAACAAGCGAATTGAACCTACAAACGCCACTTTCGTTCGAAGGACCAGGCCCCTAGCCACGGAGCGAGGCATTCGCGGGCAGGGCCACCCAAGATTTTTTGTGCCCCTCCGTAATTTTGTTGTGTCCAGAAAAAATTGTCTTAAACATACAATAAAAATAAAAAATTGTCTCCTAAAAATGTATTTTCCTCCAATACCTTAAAACCTGACTACGTGCTTGCGAAGAATGAGCGACGTCGAGAAAGTTGCTAATATGAACTGATTAACCTTTCTCACTTTCGGCAACCACAAGCGCAGACGCAGTTTATCATATATATGTCTGTGCAGACTGCATTAAGACAGTCTAATTCAAAGTTTCGACCAGAAAAACCGGGGATAATCTCGATAAGTTTAACGCTCGCTTGCTCGATATTAAAAAGCCTCTTCAGATTTAATCTCACTTGCTATATGTCATGATGAAGATGGATGGTGTCAGATTCCAATAAATTCGTTCTTATTAGAAGTGAAGACAGAGGGAGTGTTGAGAAGCAGTTAGTTCTACGCACTGCTTCCACCTGTCAGCTTTTGGTGAAAGCACCAAATTGATTACATTGAGACTGGCTATTAAAATGATGAGGCTGTACAGCGACCACCAGGTGCTCTGTGATCGTCGGGATGCAAATCACAAGCATTAATGAGACTGCCGGTTTCACATATTGTCGTATACCAGGGGTGTGCAAC
>Ga0210059_1003581_pt1 | contig 24895 bp, 14 predicted proteins | sample Ectturendosymbi2_FD_188042 | JGI IMG/M metagenome (GOLD analysis project Ga0210059, IMG submission 188042) | Ecteinascidia turbinata endosymbiont from Florida, USA - Sample 2 (SPAdes) (version 2) | ecosystem: Host-associated > Tunicates > Ascidians > Unclassified | place: Key West, Florida...
TGTAAATAAAGATTTAAATTCTGCCAAGCAGTTTTTGCGCCCCCCGTCAAAGTGGCGCCCATGGCATGTGCCATGCCTGCCATACCCTAGATACGCCACTGCACAGCGGTAGCGCCGCAGCCTAATGGTTGTTAGCATGCTGTGTAATCAGATACATTTCTATCTCTTTCGTTTGAAATTATTAATCTCTTGTAGGTTCATGTATTCAATTTGTTGAATCCTGGGGTCATTAAAGAACGTGTTAAGTTTACTGTATCGTGCTTTACGTTAGTTGCAAGGATTGAAAAAGCCTAGCTATACGCAGCACATCTTCAGTTACAGTGTGGATTCAAGCATCGAATTGCTTTTGCTTTTTTCTGGATGTGCATTGTAAATTTATGGCTTCCGGATATTTTGGTTGAAGCAGATAGTTCGAATAATCGGTTTTCTGAAAATATGTATAGGTTTTTCAAGCAGGCCTACCGATGATTGTTCCTTGAAGGCACGAGGCCTGCATGGGTTCAACAGACGAAAACAAGTATTATTTCTGCCAATATCGTTTTGTACGTCAGATACAGTAAAAAGAGTCAAACGTTTTTGGAACGAATTTAATATGAATTCAACCATGGCAGCAAACGATGTATAGGACCTTGCGGTGATTTTTTTGGCAGTCTCACCTACCATCATGTTCGGCTTCTAGCAACATAGATGCTGTTAATACCCTCGCCGCATTTGACTTCATACTGGAAGTATTTGGGTAGGAACGAAAGGAAACGATAATATTTTGGTATTCCAATGTATGCCTTGCCTTCCTACTGCAAAGAAAATTTCTGGACACTTCAAATCGCAATTAAACCTTGTAAAGCATATTGGTGCAATGCAGCCTCGTCAATTCCAATTAAGGAATACCTACTGTGTGTTGATAACCAGGGGCGTAGCCACTAGCCAGGATGGAGCGAAAGGTGCGATCGCTTCCCTCAAATTTTGGACGGCAATTATAAAAACGTTAAGTAAAAATTGTCGTGAAGATCGTAGAGCCAATTATTTATTCACGTTGGCAATTCTCGCACCCCAAAAGTAATTTTTCTGGCTACGTGCTTGTTGATAAGACTGTCAGAACCGCACGTAGAAAAAGAACATGGCAAAACGAACATATGCTGCAACAACAGTTGACAGAGACTACTGGTGTCCAACGGATTTTTACGCATGCCGTATTTGAAGAAAAGGTTAGCCTGCTATCTGTTACATTTATTTCTACAGAGGCCTATTTAGAGACCTCAACATGCTCTACAGAGGCATGCGGGTAGACATCGATCCATTTCTGCAGAAAGCGTCCCATAACTGTCAGCTGACGGAGCTAATGGTTGGCACCACTACTCAGCTGGATCGCTTGGTCGACCACTATAGCTCTGTCTACATACATCCACCCAGCCAACGTCAGCCATGCATCTTTTTTTTAATTTGATTTTGGTGACGGCAATTGGCGGCAGGCTGAAGCCTGAAATTTGCTTCTTGTCGGTGCTGTTGAGGTGAACGCATTTGCCCAAGGAGCGCTACGGTGATTCACTCAGGGGCCGTGGATCGAAAACACAACCTTCCAACTGATGGGTGGAAAGCCGGTAACTCTACCAGGTATCATCGTCCCATTCAGCTTCATCTGCGTAGCTTGCAGAAGCTGCGCATTTTTCAATACCTGGACAGCTCATTCACCTAAAAGAAGTGAAACTTGCAATCAGAGGCGTCAAGGACATGAAGTCTGTAGGACAAGACAGCATTTCACCTGACCTTTTGAAAATCAGTGGCAAATCCTTGCTAATGACTTTCTTCCACGTATTCACAAATTGCTTGACAGGACGCTGTTTTCTGGACGATTTCAGAGACGCTGACATCATCACTTTATAAGACCAAGACAATCACAGGGACTCTAAAAACTATCGCGCCGTTTCGTTTCTGTGCAGCGTCGGTGAGCTGTTTGCTCGTCGTCTCTCGCCCAGGGTCCAGAAGATTGCTTTAGTCGATGTAGCTTCCATTCCTAGAGAAGCACAAATGACAGTGTTCTCATTCGGACAGCTCCAAAAGTAGTGCATCGAGCAATCTCTTCCGTAGCATGTAGTCTTCATATACCTCACAGTAGTAGTATCGTATGACACCCTTAGAGATTTCCGCTGGTATCTTTCAATCATGTTTGAAAATCTTCGCCACATTCTTGGGTTTTGTGATAGCCATCACGTATGTGAGTGATAGGGCAGATCAGGACAAGGTGGTTAATGGTTTGCTTCGTTGCATCGCAGTATGGGCACCTTGGGTTCTGGTTGATTCCCCATCGATGGAGTTTTTGGGAAGTCTTGGCCTGCTTTGCTCTCAGACGATTGGCTGTTACCATTGGCGCCTGGTTGCCATGTGGAATCCTGGAAGAGGTGCTGTAGGATCTTCAGTGATGTCTGCACCGGTTGGTGGGTTGTTCTTCCGGTATTCCAGCTGTGCGGGCGGAGGAATAGCAAGATGCAGAGCATATGTCGATATGTAGAAAGGTCGCCTTGATTTCAGTCTAGTGGTGGTGGGTGCGTTATTTACTGTGTTTTTGAGGGGAATATTCTCGTTCATGCTTTCAATGTGTTGGTGCATCATGGATGTTGCAGCTTTCCGTCTCATGTGTGGTGGAGCAATAGCGCTCATGGTTGGGAGCCACTGAATTGGGGTCGCTTTTCGTGCCCCTAAGATAATGCGCACAGCTGTACGTAGCTGAATGTCCATCTTTGTATAGATGCTGCGCTATTAGTGTGCGCTGAGCACCCAAACAGGAGTCTAGGCGCTGCGCTCCCAGCGTATAGGCGCTATCGCATTGCAAGCATTAAATCAATTAATCGGAATCAAGCTTCTGATTTCACATTTGCTAGACATTTTTGGTATTTATCTAAATTTCCAAGAGGGGTGGGGGGGCAAATGCCCGTTTCCTCCCCTGCGGACGCCCATGAGCGAGACTTGATGCACATCCTGCAGTCCTGGGAAACACTTGCTGCAAACCGCAACATCACTGGGCGGGCTAGCCTGAGTGACAGAATCTCAACTTCAATTACAACCTGCGCAGAAAAAATGGAGGGGCGAGCTCAACGACGTCAACGACTGATGGGCCGTAGTAGAAGTGTTTAACAACGACTGTCTTACTCAAATAAATACAGGAATTACTACTGATACCCGTGAGAAAAGCCAACCAGTTTGGTTAAGCAATACCTTGTGAAAGGTAGAGCACTTGGAAATTTCATGCTATATGCTGAGCTTTAGTTCGTAGTTTATTCATTAAAGAGGGTAATCGATTATTGGAAAAATCAAAGTGCTTCTGTGTTTTCCAGGTGTTTGTAGGAGAGAATATCACTTTAGTTTTTACTGTACATGTAATCATGTCTGCCCCACCAACGAACTTGTCTCCGGGAGATTACGCCGTTTTTGGTCTCACTCTTGGGATTTCCGCTGTCGTTGGAATTTTTTATGCCATCAAAGATCGCAACGCCAATGAAGAGGAGTATAATATGGGAGGAAGGTGCGTTGCAAAAGGACCTACATTTCTTGTCACTAAGACATTTATGAAATCCTGTAACGATAGAGGAGCTGGGTGAATATACAGTACAAGACCAAAAACTCATGAAATGTCGTTTTTACCCGAAAGAACAAAAGAAATGGACACTTGGGGATTTTAGCTTAAAGTCTTGTTCGTTTCGCAACCTTTCCATAGCATCATATGTTTCGAACCTTGCGGAAAATAGGATACCACGTTATGAGATATGTTATCTCAGCTAATGCGAGCGACCATACTGCATATAAAGACTGTTTGAAAACACTTTCTACGAAATCGTTTAAATAATTCAAAAGTTTCCTAATTTATTTCGCATGAATATGCCAAGCAAAAAGAAAAGGATATTCGGCAAAAGAGTGAAACAATACCAATGTTCTTAGGACGCTGACCGCGGCGTAGGCGAAGTTTTGTTTTCCTCTGAGAAACCCACAAAAGCCAAAACACTGCGGTCAGGGATTATGTAAAAACTATTGCAAATTTATTGAACATTCTGCGCCTAGAAAATGTTTGCACAGTTGAATTTAAAAAGATTACCTAATGTGTTTAGACAGATGGACATGGTTCCGGTAGCATTTTCGTTATCGGTCAGCTTCATGTCAGCTGTGACGGTCCTTGGAGCACCGGCTGAAGTTTATAGATTTGGAACAATGTACTGGTGGTGAGTGGGAAAGTCCAAACACTTCTTTGGTAATGGTCACTCATATTTCCAGATTTTTCACGTTTTTTTTTAATGTATAATGCTTTTCTAGTATTGGTAAGTTTCTTGAAATTATTTTTCGTTACGGTATCGATTTTTTTAAACACTCCTGTAAATTTAATTATTCAGGTTTTTGCTGGCCATGTTGATGGTCGCAGTTATTACAGGTGAAGTTTTCATACCGGTTTTTTATCGAATGGGAATATCTAGCACTTATGAGGTAAGACACAACTCGTGAAGTTTTTTCCATCTACTTGTAATCACTGTGAGTTCCCTGCTTTGATGGAAAATTTGACAGTTTTGCAAGAATCGCTTACTTCTGTCAACTATACTGTAAACTGACGATAACGGTGCTTCCTAGATTTTTGTCCAAGTGGTTTCTTGTTTGATAATTTTTGTTAAATACTCATCAGGAGTTTACAATAATCGCAACGCGTCTGCCTGTTACTACCAAACTCGCCCGTACCCGTTCCTTGGACAGTTTTGTTGTTGCAACGGGAACAGCGCAACCATGCCAAATATCATTTTTGCCAGCATTTTTTTAGACTGTGGTACTGAACGTGTCTTGTGAAGCAAACGGTTTTCATGCTCAAAACCATAATTCTCTTGACTAAGACATAACTGGCATGTTCGCTGCAGAGGGAATCATGTTGACATATTAACAAACCGGTGTTGCAACTTAAAAGTAGCAGCTGCGTGACGCGAGAATCACACTTTTTCAGTCATGCTCGGTTTAACTCACAGATATTTCAGGCGCAAAGCACAGTTGGGGAAAACCAAACGCAACACTCGCGCATTTGTTGGAACACGAAACGTAGCAACATGTTCACAATGTGTGAGAAAACTTGACCTTATTCAGATAATTTGTCCGTGTTTAAATAAATTGCTTCCCTGTTCGCCAATTTCGAAAAATCAGACTTGATTGTGAATTTCTTTCAGGAGCCCAAACACGACTACATCTGTTTGGTTTTAACTCTTTGAATCAGGTTTGCTGATGTGTAGTCATTGCCTACACGCTTTAAGCGTGAATTGCAAATGGAGTTTACCTTGGTGATGCACAAATGCCGATCAAAGACGTGGAAGAATTAATTCAGCTTAACGAAATATTGTTGGTGACTTATGGAGAATTTTACGCACTGACACAAAACCATACAATTCAGCAGAAAAGTGAATGTTTGAAGACAATTAGGATTTGGATCATTGTTTCAAATAATATTCAAGAAAATGCGTAGAGTGCTGAAACATCATTTGTAACAACCCTTGATAAAAACTATGCTTTTGATATGAGCAGAAATTAGTTTAGCACAGTGGTTCCCAACCTTTCTCTGACAATGTGCCTCTTCAGCAATTCGACAGATGAGCATGTACCCCTAAATCATAGATTTAACAAGAAGCATATTATGTTTTTTTTATAAAATAATATACACTGATGTATGTGTATTTGGAAATAAATAATATATAAATATATTTTCCCCTTTAATTGCTAACCTTAAATGTGCCCCTTTAGATAGGCAAATGTACTCCCAGGGGTACATGTCTCCCAGGTTGGGAACCCCTGGTTTAGCACTATCATTTTCTATTTTTGAAAAACACATGGCTCTAAAAGTCTATTTAATGTTCAATTTGAAACCGAGTTTTGAACCAGGGTACGCGAAAGACATTCGGATTTAAATTTTAAAACAGTAAAGAAATACTTAATTCATAGAAATACAATTGCGCGAGAATTTAATCTTTCACATGTAGCTAAATTTAAATAATAATGCTTTAGTGAGTGACAGGCTTTAAATCTCGAGACTGAGCCGAATACAGCTCAGAATAGATTAGAACATTGTCGTGATTGAAAGCCTACAAGGGCCAACTTTTGTATGGGTCAACCAAGCCTGTCATGAATATGGCTCACGACCAGCTCAGTTTGAACTTCTTAAACCATGTCCATCACATCCCGTACAACAGACCGGCCCAGTCCAGCCCAACCCGTACCAAAGCGTAAGAGGCTTGAACTAAAGTAACTCAAAGTAAGGTCGACTCGTCCTTGCGTATCCAAGCCTGGGCAATTCGGGTCTGCAAACTATAACTGTTCCCTACTCACCGTTTTTCAAAGATTATGAACCCATGCATGGTAATGTTGGTCTCACAGATCACTTGCACATAAGCGTGGCTTCTATGAAAGGACGCACATAAAGAACAAAATGAAGTGACCGCATCCAATTGTCCCGCATCAAAACTCCAATTTTGTTCTAATATAGTATCATTGCAACTTGAAACGCAAATTGTACAAATTGCAGCTACTCTGCAGACTGCACTACTACTACGAAGCTCCAACGGAGAAATACAACAGGTCATGTGACTAGACTCAGGTGTCCAGGTCGATTGGCGATGGCGTTACGCGAAAGCAAAACTGAAAACTGCATGCCTTGATTAGCAATTTTGCAATGTTTTAATAAAATGAAATTGGCCGTTATCGAAACACAAGAAATTTCGTTGATAAACAGACACTTTGGAATAGAATAAATTTCGCATTACACTCTAGCAAAAAAGGTTGGTCAGCTCTTTAAGTTTTGCGCATTTCCACCAAAAATTTGACTTATTTTCAAAAAAGTTGTTTTCAAACACACATTCAACATTTGCAATTTATTTTTTTTCAAATTTTGAATACGCGTTTGCCATTCCGCATGCGTGTTTCCCCAACTTTTTTTACTGAAATCAATAGCAAATACAAACACGATCGAAAGGCTCTTTTATGAAAAATTAACTTAAATTGTAAGAAAACTTCAACAGCGCGAATTGACGAGATGTTATAATTTCTTCTTGTTTATGATTTTTAATTTATTTTAAAGTTTAAGTAATTAAGTTTTATTTACTGAGAGTAAGGCATGCAATTGCATTCATAAACGCTGCGCGCCTGCTGCAGGGCTTGCGGAATTTCGGCCTGGCCCGCGGTCCGAAATTAAAAAAAACTCTGCCTAGCTCAAAAGTTCCGGCGGCATTCAATACAACCAATTGTTTTTCGTCAAAAAGACTTTTTCAAGGACCGATGTTGACATTACGTTTTCTACCTTGTCCTGCGCAGGCCATTTTGTGCCGTCTGTAGTCTTATTCATTGTAGTTGATAGCTAATATTTTGTAAAACGAAAACATTTTTTTGGAAAAACAGCAACCCTGAGTTCAAAGCTTAAAGGATTTATTGAGCAACTCCTTCTCGACTCCTACTAGAACAAATGTGAAACCAACTTCATTTATATTGAATTTTCTGATCTTTCGTGAGTAGTCGTTTGCCAAGATTTGAGAGCCGACCCGGCGTGGAGTATGGTGCATAAAGAATAAATTTGGATAAGCCTGCGAAGGTCTGGTATATTTGAAGCGGGTCCATCAGCGCACCGATAAAAATGTACCCTTTCGCAGTATTTGGAAAAGAGGTTCAACAGAGCCATTCGCCTTCTAGGCACGCTGACATTTATGGTTGAAAATGTCCTCTACGGTGGAATTGTCATGTACGCTCCTGCTCTTGCTCTCAGTCAAGGTGAGAAAACTATTGGCACGTGAAAACATTTGTTGGTAGGAGTTCGCGAAACAACAATCACGTTTTTTCATATTCGTGTGAAATTCTCAGTTTTGTTTGTTTAGACTTAGCTTGCGGTTTTTGAAGTCTGTTTCAAGCGCCAGTTGATGAGATTGGCAAAAGTCGATTGATTTACCACAGTAGGTTGATCTTGTCTGTCGATATGCTCGTTTTATTCCATTTCAGTCACTGACCTGGACTTGTGGACTGCAGTGATTACATGCGGGGTGGTCTGCATTTTCTACACGACTCTGGTAGGTTCTTATTGTATTTACCGTTGAGCTTTAAAGAATATTGGATTCGTTCTATATTTTTGGTGAGGTCATAATATTCTACACCGCTTTAAAACTTTGTCAACATCTGCGACACAGGGTCTTGTGAAGTCTCCAGTTGAGTATTGTGAAAAAGCACAATAACTGATGTTTTTTCTGCTGTGGTGGAATTTTGAAATTGAGCGTTTTTGTAAAATAGAGAAAATTCAATCCTCGTCATGGGTGTGTTATAGGAAGGGTGTTAACTTCTCCGACACTTTTAAAATCGTTATACAGAATCACCAAAACGTATGGGTGGTGTAAGATACATAATACAATACAATGAGCGACATGCCTTCTTGAAAGCTAATGAAAAACGACTGCAAAATGAACAAATTGTAAGTTTTCTTATATCCGCTTTTTTCTATCAAAAATTTCTATCATACCATCCATTGAATTGCGATCATATCTCTGTACAAATGCTGTACAAATATTCGGCCTATATGGCCATTGGTTACCGAATTAGCGTTGCAATCCCAATCAGCGGTTTAATTATAATACATGAGTACAGGCGTTAACTCAGAACTCTAAAATTCCAAACAAGTGTTAAATGTGGATGTCTTCAGATTGATTTGTGTTTGAAGATATACCACTTTCTCTATTTTGACTAGATGGCTGAAGTGTGTTTTCAGAATTAAAATGAATGAAACATCTATAAGGATTGATTAGTTGCTAGAAACGGAATGTTTACAAGAAAGAAAGTTTTGCCAATAAGTTTTCTATTCCTGTAATCAACGGAATCAGATTTGCAAATTTCGGTTTCTTTGCTATACCCTGAAAGCGACGGATCACCATAACGTTTCAAATGTTTTATAAAGAGTCCATGTTGATCACAGTTAAGACGACTATCTTACAAACAAGAATTTGCGTGGGCTAAGAGGTCAGTTGATCCTTAAGAACTTTAAACTCCAATAAGCTCGCTTCATTGACAAATTATAGTTCACTGACAAACAATCAAGTTGTGTTTTTCGTGAACGTTATCACCGCCATTATAATCAATTGTAAGTGGATGCATTACGTTTTTCAGTATATGTCACCTTCAATGAGGTCAAACTCTATTGATTTTTATGTGCAGTCGAATTTAGGTAAAAAATATATCAGCTTCGTCGACACCGCAAATTACATTGAAAGCATCGTGACAAAAAATGTGTAAAGGTTAGGTCCCAAGCAACTGTTGAACATGGGAAGTTGCATTGATGCGACCTTGAATTTTCCGTTCCACGAACCCAATTTATTGCTATATCAAAAAGCGGCACGATTCATGTGCTTTAAATGTGTAACGTTAAGTTTATTTAACAAAATCATAATTAGAAAATTTATTTGGATTTTACCCAAAAACGTATGTAATGTGTACCATATATATATGCAATCTGAGCAGAAAATGAATGCCTGAAATTTTAACAGCACAGATCATTTGTTTTTTCTATCTGAATTTCCATGCAGTAGACAAAAATTGAAAATCTACTTTCTGACATAATCTATTCTACATTTACTTTGAGGGATAGTATATACGAACGATATTTTCACGAAAAGTATATTGTTAAGCAAAGGTTAGCAACTAATTTTAACATGTCATATGCCAACAGAATCAAGTACCATACCTGGTATCCTGTGCAACCTTATATTGAAAAAAACATTGCCTTTCATTCAAATGTACGTACTTAGGGGATTCTGAAACCTGGATCTGAGGTTTTCTATTGAACTACACCAAAAATCTTTTTTATAAAAAAATATTGGAAAAAGCTACCTGCAGCCTTCTCGCTTTAAATGCTTCAGGACAGAGAGGAAAACTCAACTTGTTGAAAATCAAGACAAATTGCTTGCTGCTGCAAAAAGGTGCTGCAGTGGACAGCGGTCACACCACTGACGGTTATCATAAATGCTTTTCAGGGTGGACTCAAAGCTGTGATATGGACAGATGTCTTCCAAGCTCTGATTATGCTTGCCGGCTTTTTGTCTGTGGTCATCAAAGGCTCAGCTAATGCTGGTGGATTTTCAAACGCTTGGCAGACTTGTGCAGAACATGGAAGGATAGATTTTATTCAGTAAAACACTTATTACATTTTTCTTCTCACTTTTTCGTTATGCACTTCTGTTTTTAAACTTTTTCTGCTGATGGTGTCTTTTCTGGATCTTGGTGATTATTACAAAACATAGCGTTTATCTCACGTTTGTAAGCGAATTAGAAGCATCTGGCTTTCGCTTTCGTGCATTTAATTGGCCTTTGGGATATGAGCAAGCGAATGACAGATGAGTTAAGTTGTAATGTCCGTTAGAAGTCGAAAATCGCAGCACTGAACCTAAGAATGTGAAGATCTATTGAGCTTTGAAAGCAGTCTAAAAACACCAGAAGGAATCATTCTAACAATACGACAAAGCTAAATTCTTAAGTTGTTCTTAACTGTTTAAATATTAAAATAAGTTTTTATTAGTTGATCGGAAACTGACAAAACGCTTATAAAAGTGATTAAAATTACTTTGACCATAAATTTGTTGAAAGCGGGTGTTAGAGTTAATTATTTTAAAGCGACTATTGTTCAGTTACATGTAAACTGCCAATAGGTACAGAAGATGTGTTGGGAAAATTTAAGCCGTTTATGCCCAAGTTTTAGTCACGCCCAGCTACATTACAAACGTGTCTGACACCATTAGCAAGATCAGAGCCCCTTCCAAGTCCCGCGTAGGCCACTATAGTGGCCTGAGATTTTTGATCGGTAGAAATGGCTTAAATAAAGGACTTTGAAAATTTAAGCAATTTTTATGGAGCACAAACTGTTTGCTAATCATGTGAAATTATGTAGATTTGTTTTCGTAAGCGCGTTCGTTGACTTCTAATGGAATGCGTGTTTGGGAAATTTCATGATTAATTAGACGTATAAGCCTATCTTTACTCTATATTCATTGTTGGACTAGCTGCCGGTTGAAGCCATATTTTGGGCGAATGAAGTAAAATATTAATACTTTCCCTCAAAATTTCTTTGTGATCAAATTTATTATTGTTGAGATTGCAAACAGCAAGCAAGAAAACATGCCTCATTGTTTCTTCTATCTTTGAGTATCTATGTCTTAGCAAGTAACCAGTAACCTCAATGGTTGGATACGTTTCACCAAATGATGAATGTTATAAAGTCTAGATGCACTATTAGTTTGTTTAGATGGTTGCTTTCTATCCAGTCAAAATATTCCAGGTTTCTTGTGTGAATGCGTAAAGGCAACAGAAGCCTGTAGTTTTTCTGAAAAATATCCTAGTGATTGTCACCTGAGGCTGAGTCTGTCAGTGTCGAAGCTTCGCTTGAGGTTCTTATCACACTTAATTAAAAAATTCAAGCAAAGATGGAAAATGTAAAATATCGGTAAAAAAATTTTTAAATTGCAAGATTTGCTCAAATTTTTCTTCACTTGTATTTCCGTGTCATGCATTTTGTCCATCCGACGTTTACCGCAATCAGTGTCAATTTAACTTTTATTGGAGTTGCCATCCTTATTTCGAAAACATTCAAACAAAAATATCAATAATCCAGCAAACTCTTCACAAAAAATACTACGGTGATGTAGGGATTGTAGGCGTTTACGTTTATCGAAATAATCTTGTTAAGATGTTTCGCTTGAAAAAAAAGAATCATTGAGGTTTGGTTCAGGGTCAATTTTTTTCACAAGTGCTTTACAAACACTAATTCGTAAGTGCGTTTACAAAACTGAAAGTTCAACTTCAGTGTTGAGCGCACATCAATGTTTGGACGTCACATGGTGCACAGTTAACCTCAGACCAAAACAAGCACCATTTACTTTAGGCCATAACAAGCCCCGGAACTCGACAAACAGAATTCGTAATTCGAAACGTAGTAAATGTTTATTAACTCTTATCAACCTTGTGGGCAATGCGCCTGAAATTGTATTATATTGAAATGCGCCTGAAATTGTAATTGTATTACCAGGTGCTGCCATCGCACAGCAGCTTACGGTTTGTTTCCTGTTTGCTTGGATACTCGGACATTGGAGGCTGAGGTGTTGTCGTAGTTGCTTTGCATAGGAACGAAAATTTGAAGTTAACTACTGCCGGAAAAAAGAATGGCATACACACAAAAAAGACAATTTTTCCATGTTTTTTAATTTTACTTTTGTTGACAAAAATTGGCGGCAGACCGAAGCCAGACATTTGCTTCTTGTTGGGGCGGTTGAGGCGAATGCTGGTGCCAAAGGAGGGCTACGGCGATTTAATTTTGTCATTGAGAGATAAGTCCATAGTTTTTCGCTTTTCGTCTGTCTAATCCAGTGGTTCTCAAAGTGGTCGATATTGACCCCCAGGGGTCGATTGGACCATTCAAGGGGTCGATAAATAGTCGAGGGGTCGAATAGGGGTCACTGAATGGCCCGGGGGTCAATGAACAACTGCTGGGGTCTACTGGAACAATGAAGCCTCCAATTCAAAATTATTTTTAATCGGGCAAGGAATGCAAACGGCGTTTTTCAACAAATCAAACAAAATTTTGAGGGCTGATCAAATTTCAGCCACAGTAATTTAAAAGTACATTCGATTCGAATAGTTTTTATTAAATCATCCATTGTGACGGCACTATGAACACTGTTCTGTTTGTTACGTCACAAACATTATTGTAATGCATGTGTCACATTACGGCAGTTCTTAGACTGGTAGTACAGCACAGGGTTGCCAGATTGGCCATTTCATGGCCAATTTCCAAAAATTTGGCCATTTTTTAACCGCGCTGGCCATGAAAAAACGCATTTGGCCATTTTGTAAAATTTGGCCATTTTTTTGGCTATATTTTGGTTTGCCCCTGTAAAACTAAGTTTTCATTAAATATTTTGTTTTTTTATATACTTTGGATGGTATGCATGTCACTCATTGTTGCAGTAACACCATGGCAATTCAACCTTTTTTGCTTTGAAGTGTGTAGTAATGATTTAGCCCTTGCGGTCAGTAGATGATAATCTTTTGGTTACCATTGGTATCTGCTACGCTTGTACTGTATCTGAAGACTGCTGCACTGGGTTGTGTGACTGATAATGTTATACTAGAAGTGCTTTGCATTTTTGGTAAGATTTTACTTTTGGAAGTTTCTCATCACATTCACAGTAACATTATTCTGCAGTAACTTCAACCTTGTGATGTTCAAAGAATCAAAGTGTGTAGTAATTATTTAGCCCTTGCAATCTTGTAGATTTTGTGCAACAAGTGTTTCAGTCGGACCTGTCATGAGCCGATGTTTTTCTCACGTGTTCCTACCTTTTCGTTCATATGTTAATGATGGTTTTGAGCATGTGGTTAACTCATTATGATCATCAACTTAATGCAGTTCATGACTTTAATCTTTTGTTCATACATTTGGAGCACAAGATCAAGAGAATTATAGCCTTGTCGTTGAATTGGAAAGTTAATTTCAAATTGTTTAACCCAGAAATGGGTCAGAGTGGAAGCATGTATCTACAATAGTGTTTAATATATGGTTCTAAGTTTTGTTAAGATAAATAAAGGAGAAGTTGTAACAGGTAATTTTAAGTTTACAGCAGAAATTTCTGTTTTAAGGTAAAAACTTGCTTCTTTGGTAAGACCACATTTTTTGGCAAAAAATATACTGCCTTCCAAACATTTTGAGACACCTACGAGTATGGAAATTCCCATAGTAAAAATATTTTGTGCTTTTGGCTATAACTTTTCAAAAAACAGCCATTTTGGCCATAAGCTACGAAAAAATCTGGCAACCCTGGCACAGCAGTAGGCTACGCAGTAAGGCGGAGAACAATTATTGTAAACCCCAGTGATAGCCGCAGTAAATACTTCTGCAAAGCTGGCGACAGTGAGTCAATACGCCTCATAGGGAAAGAGCTCACTGTATGCATTTCCCAGCATGGAGTGTTTCGGGCAAGGCCGTACGCAATGGGGGTTTGGGGTTTGAGCTTGATATTTTACAAAAATTTTACTACCTGTGGAAAGGAAATTTAATTGTTTTCGCTTACTTTGTGCTTGTTAATTTGTCGACGTAATGCAAATACAGATTCCCAGCTTATTAAGACCACGGTTAATAAGCCCACCCGCCCAAAATTGTTCGGTCCGGAATTACTCCATTTATTCCTGTAATAAAAAAATCCGCTTTATAAGCTCAAAACCCCGCTTAACAAGCCCAATTTTCGGAACACCTTTGCTTAAATTTGGGTGAAAAAACGTTGCAACTCACACACCTTTCCCTTGTTTTCGACGGTTTCACACTTTGTAACCTGCTGACTGAGTTCTTAATTCAACTATTTCGTCACAGATCGTTTATTTGTGCCGTAATCGATAGGCAAGACAAACTGGTGCTCTGTAGAATTTATTTGCAAAATGGCGAAGAGACGTGGAGACGAAATGAATATTATTTTTTCGTAATTATCAGTAACAAAGAAAATTGCCCGTTACCTGTAACTGTTTTACATCATAGATTTAGCAACTTTTAGCGATAGTGCAGTCGGGCATACTCATTTATGCGCATGGCGAAAATTTGTCCATCGGTTAATAAGCCCACCCGCTATAAGTACAAAGTCGCCCGGTCCCGAGGTGGGCTTAATAAGCGAGGACTACTGTACCACGGAATGAATTTGCATGCAAATTTCAGGGAACATTGTAAATTGGCCAAAAAGTAATAGTTAGGTTTTGGTGGGATTCTGGGTTAGCGCTTGGATCCAGAAACCATCTCACCACATTTTGCAGACGTTTCGTCCACTACACATCTTTAATATTGTGTTCCACGATAGTTCACTTTATCCAAAACAATTGTCTTTATCTTGCGTGCTATGGCTTATCAGCACGCGCTGACTTCATTGGTCACATTACCAATATCTGTAGCATGATAGAACTGTTGCATGAGCCCAAAAACAGCAGTTGTTAACATAGAAGCATTCAGGTATTTGATAATGTCTCAGCAAGGAAAAACGAAAACTAAAAGTTTGCTGGACTTCTGTACATAACAAAGAATCGAAAGTTTTCTTGGGTACTCTATGCGCATTCTCATTTCTTGTGTAGTTTAGCAAGATTCGGTCTTCCAAACCACAGGGTGTGCTGCAGCCATTCCAGCCGCACAATTTCTATGCTCGACTGCTCGTATTCGACAAGACATAAGCGCAGCCTCATTTTGCAGTTGTAAACTTATCTGACGCAATGATGAGTGTGTTTCACTCCCCTGTTCTAATGCGCAGCCTGATATTTTTGCAGTTATGAACACCTATGTCGTAACGTTAAGTTTATATTCTTCTGATATCCTAACTTGGAGCACTGATGGTTTATATTCAGTGCCATAACAAATAAAATAAGTGGAGTACTCGTAGAAGAATATACACATTATGTCAACAGACTTCGCCAAAACGTTGATTTGGAAATATGCATGTGATGTCAAATTGTGACGTCACAAACGACACACACCAAATAAAAATAACCACCACATGCCACTGAATGAAACCCCCATGAAAATTTTCTGCGTACGCCACTGGTTTCGGTGGTCTACAGAAAATTGTATGCTTTCATTGGGGGTCTACGTGTAGAAAAGTTTGAGAACCACTGGTCTAATCTAAATTTCAATTCAAATATTTTCGCTGTTGGTTGTCATGAGTTGTAGCAGATTTGGCAATGCAACGTTTCTCATTTCTTATTTTATAGATTTTGTTACGTAACTTCAAAAAAGAAAATAACCAACAATATCACTTGCCTTCGAGCGAACTCCGGTTTATCGCTTCTTTTTGTCTTTGCAGTTTCGAACTCGATCCGAGAATCAGACACACTTTTTGGACGATAAATGTCGGTGGAACTTTTCTTTGGTTGGGAGTTTTTGGTGTAAGTCAGTCGATGGTACAAAGGTATCTCTCCTGTAAAACTATTAAACAAGCAAAAGGGTGAGTCGAACGGTCAGTATTGTACGTTTAGGCCAGCTATGTCCAACCCGCGGCCCAGTCGAAGGTTTTGTGTGGCCTAGTTTGGATTTTTGCTGTAGTAAAAGTATCCTACATATTGACAACCTGTCCTCATTTTGTTAACTTTGAATTTGACATTTTTGATGCAGTTGGTCCTCAGTGACACTTTATCACGTCTGTTACCATTGCAGTTAGGATTCGAACGTTTTCAGTATATTCGGTTAGACTAAATTTGGTTTGCTCAGATATGAGTAAGTCATTCAATGTGCGGACCTCATTAATACACCATTAAATGTGCGGCCCTGTTTGAAAGATAGCGACATGATTTTTGGCCCAGAAAGCCATTTGGGTTGGACATAGATGGTACAGAATTAGACCTAGTGTAACTCCCCATGTTGTGAAAAAAACTGAATAATAGAACAAATTGTTTTGGGTTTCTTATACTAGTTTAAAGTACCAAATTTTATAAGACGGCGTTATACTGAATGGTATCTGAGAGCAAAATCAGGCTTTACTTTTCTTATTCACATTTTTGATATTGCATTGAACTATAGCAAGTAACACATAAACAACTCTGAGTTACGGTTGTATCAATTTGATTAAAAATAATCGCCAAACGTATTACCTACCTTTAAGATATCTTGTCTTACCTTTCTTAGTAAAAAGCTGTTACATTCATTCTTATAGCGATGTTCAAACTTTGGGTGCTTTGCATTACGGCATCATGACACGCTTCAACGAAGCTTTCCTCATCGTTCTGCTTATTTTTAGTGCTCTGTACATTAGTTGGACGGGCTTGGTGATAATCATAAGCCTGTGTATGATGATGGGCGTTTTGGTGTTCAACCATTACTCGGATTGTGATCCTCTCACCACAGGTCATGTGGGCGCTGCTGATCAGGTGAGGAGGCTACTTCTGGTGGTAGGTGTCCTGTTGTTGGTGTTTTTCTTCACCTGTGCATAAGGTAAGCGGCTACGAGCTTAAACAGTTGTGTTTGATACCGTAACTTTGATTTCAAGCAAAGTACATTCGAGAATCCGTAACAATATAAAAGCTGTAGGTATCTTGTCTAAGGCTTTACGGCTGGTGTTTATTTTTTTTCGGGGTCTGAGGTAAGATGGCTGAATTTGAGTTAATTCGAAGCCACCGTGATGTTTGTCTAGGCGGCCTTGGTTAATTGCTGGTACTGCGGCGTTGGTTTGGCGTGCACGTAAAGCTGACTAGCAATTTTGAATCTACGTGTTGACTGAGAGAGTAGATCGGAAAAAATGTGTTTTCACCGAGCGGTTTCCACACCCGGTGTTTTGGAATCTCTGGTAAGATCGTCAACAGCAAGTGCTTAAGAAGAGTAAGCACTTTGGTTTTGTGTGGGGCCGTCATTCTGACGACAATCTTGCGATTCTGCGACTTCACGTCCACGACGCAGGGTCATAGTAATTTTGGATGTACACAGGGCAACATGGGCTTCGTACATCTGGGAGAACAAACGTTGAACCTGACTGTTCTGTTCATTTTCGCGGTTCGTGTATTGCACCAATCGCGGATTGTTGGCAAAACATCTTGTTCCTTGAATGCGTGTTTTTTTAGTAAGCTTTGGCCATTTTGACGGCTGCTTCTACTTTCCTGTTTGATTGATTGGGGTACGGCGATGAGGTCACTTGTTGAAATTGCCACAGTTGTGTGAAGTCCTTGAACTCGCTCGATACCAACTCAAGGGCGTTGTCCGTTACCAGGAGATCGGGTAATCCTTGTCTAGCAACTTGTTCTTTACAGAAGTCGATGACTTGCAACATCGATGTTGATGGAAACTTCTGAAATTTCCAAAATCTGGATTGTAGCCTACATGTGCAGTATGACGTAGCATTAGTACCGAAAGTAAGCAAACCCCTTCCTAAAATGCTTCGTATTTGCGTAGAAATACATGAAATCCCCATCGTTTCCTCTTTGTGACAACTCAGACACTCATTTCAAGTTGAACAAAGAGACATATGCTCTTCATTGGCGCTCCAATCCGCCAGTTTAAAAGCAGTGCCTCTCTTGCATGTAATTTTAAAAGCATACCTTTCACAAGCAAACATGATTTCTAAGCACCGAGCAAAGGCTCGGTAGCAGTCAAAGATCTTGACCAATACGTAGCTGGTCGCCCATTTTATAAACGCGCCGCCCCAAGACTTGCATACCTTGCGTCGCACTGTAATACTTCCTCGTCCATATCCACATCGTAATATTTAAAGACAGGAACTTTCGTTATCAGGTTCTTGATATCCCAGATAGCGGATTCATGTTTTGATATCATTCCTACCGACTCGAAGAAACCTACTTGAATAGTTGGGCGAAACGTCAGTTAAATAATAGAACTTATCTGCTTACAAAATACGGGGCGGCAAATAGCTCAGTGGTAAAGTGTCCGCCTCCCAATTGGAAGATTGGGTGTACGATCCACAGTCACTGAGTGAATTGCCGTAGCACTCCTTGGGCAAGAGTGTTCACCTCAACCGCCCCGGCAAGAAGCACAATTCAGGCTTCATCGTGCCGCCAATTGCCGTCATCAAATATTTAAAAAAAATCCTGTTGCTCGCTTGAAGTCAAAAATTTTCCCCCCAACTTGTGGGCTGGCTACGCCACTGATAATGCTTTACTAGCATCTGACAGACGAGGCAAAAATTGCAGGAAGTAGAAAGTGAGTTACAAATCGCTGCACATCTTGTACGTTTCTGGGTCGAGGCATTAAAAACTCCGCCTCATCTTTAAGGAGGTCTCTCTTTAGCCCTTCCGCAGTCAGTAAGCGTCCCGCATGTGGCACAGAAGTCACTTGCAGTTTCATTTTCCGTTTGTTACACGTGTGCACCTAAAGCTTTTCCGCGAGTTTGTTACTGTGATCTTCTAACGTTTCCTCATGATCGCCTCGCGATATTTTTCAAACCTTGCATTATTTCGTGTTGTCGACGCAAGTAATGTTTAGGAGCAGATGAGATGCCAAAGGGCATTCGCAGCCAATGATATACCGTCCGAATAGCGTCCAAAATGTTGTCAAGAAGCTACTTGAATTTGCCGAGCTCACCTTGATCCTTCCTTGCCATCCAATACCGATAAAATTGCGCTAAGTGAGCTGGATGTCGTAACGTAAGTGCTATATGATGTTCAGAATCTAAACAGTCTCAACTTGTTACCTTTTGTGATCACCACTATACTGCTGGATCCAGTCAGTGTGGAAACGGCTCGGTGGTTCCTTTGGGAATCAGCCCTTTCAACGTTCGCTCCAACGCGACTAGAAATTTACGTCACACAGGTTGCACGGGTGTTACGAACCAGTTGAAGTCGATACCTTCTGGGTCAGCTTTACAAGTTTTCGAACATATTTTCAAAAGTACTCTTTATGTTGTCCACAGCAGTAAGTTTGCATAATTCATCGGCATGCAACATTGTTAAGCCCAGCTACACGTATCTCCAGATAACCAAAAGTTAGGGTTAGTTTTTACCTCTGTTATTGCAGATGCAACTTTGTCCAAGAGGGATCGCCGTTGCTTTGTACATCTTTAGTTTTGCAGAAGTTATCTTCATTGAAACTCAGTTTGTTCCGAACAATATTAAGAAGCTAACGACACTCATTGTATTGCAGGAAGAACCAGTCCCGTCACCACCGGGGGGCTTTTGGGGGCTTAGCCCCTCCAAACAAAGCTCCAAGCCCTCCCAAATTGAAATATAAAACACTATAAGTTAGATGAATTTTTGTCCAATTTGAACGTCAAGCCCCCTTGTGCGAACGTAGAGCCCCACGTACAAATGCAAAGTCCCCCTGTTGACGACTTTCTGGCGACGGTTCTGGGAAGAACCCGTGTCTACTTGACCACTGGACGTCTCCTAAAGGTTCCCTTCATTATCAAACGTTTGTCAACAGTCTGTTTTATCCCCATTCAAATTTTTCAGAATTGGTCAGTTGCACGTCGTACACAGCGCTGTCAGATTCCTTGATTCCTGGTCTTGCTTGAAGTTCTACTGGGTTGAATTTGCAAACTTTTTTCACTGTGGTCCTGCTTCCCGCTTTTTCTGCACATGCTTGTCAATAAGCCGGGCAATTCTTTGTAACAAACACATGAGAGTGGCCGCGCTAGTTACATTTCCTGACATGATTGCCGGTCGTTTTCGTGTCAGTTTAGGTGTGGCTGTCTCCAATCTTTCTTTTTTCTTCACCTTCCGCCGCACTTGAAAACTGGTGTCGCTACCATCTGATCAATAAATTTTCTTCAACTGTTCTTGCGTCTTTGATATTTTTTAAGATGAGCTCTGTCCCGTTGAGTGTGTTTCCCCGAATCGCTTCGCTTTTTTGTGTTCCCAACATAATTTGGCCGCGCATTAAACTATCACACAGGACACCGAACTCAAACGAAGAATTTAGTGCTCGCACTATTTTCGCGGGGGCATCTATCGTCTTGTTGATTTCTTGAGGGCAGATTTTAAACACGTATCGCTTGCAGGTCACGGTCTTGGCAAGCCTGGAACGTTCTTCAAAATTAAAATGTCAAATATCTGGTGCATGTCGCTATTCTGCTCTTCGTCTAGATTAGGGGTGGGGAACCTTGCTACCATCACGGGCCAAATATTTTGTGGAATACCGCGGGCAGGCAGCCAACAATTTTTTACTTTATCTTATGATGAAAAAAGCAAGTACACACGATGTTTTTTGTTTTAAGTGTAATGAGGGGTGAAACTTATGAGGAGCGTGAAAGACCTCTTGACTTGTTGTCCAAATATCTACTTGTCTTGGTGTTCCGCTTCGACGCAATGTTGTGTTTTAATTTGGGTAGAAAAAAATGATGCGGTGCAATATGTGGCCCTAGTGCCACAGGATGCCCACTACTGATCCAGGTCAAATTGTTGTAATACTTTGCAGTAATATTTCCCTAGTACACTAAAGGTTGCTATTCGCACTTAGGCATTTTCAGCAACTGAACACGATGCGATTTCATAGTTACGTCATTACTTATTAAAAAATGCCCAGTTTTTCGCGCCATTGCTTTTTTTGCTGAAATGGCGCAGGTGTAGATACGTTGGCCTTCGTGATTTCAGAAGTGTGGAACTAAGAACACAATTGCTTCCTGACACCTTGTCTTGTTAGATTCCGCAAAGCACATTGCTTTCTCGTACAATCGGACACGTCTGTGAAGTTTTAGATGTAGCAAATGAGGTTCAACGCGAGCTACGTTTGTTTTTAAATTGTCAGTCAAAAAGTGAAACTGATCTGTCTGACTAATACAACGTTTTTTGTAGCTGCTTCCCTTCTATTCTTTGGATATTTTCAGAGACCTTCCCGGTCTAACCGGTCTTGTCATATCGTGCGTCTTCTCTGGCAGCTTAAGGTGAGCCATCCTTTGTTTTAAAAACAGTGTCTGCAGCATACCTATAACAAAGGTTTAGGACTTCTGTCTGGATAGGATGGCCTTTTTGTAGTTAAACGGAACTATAATCGGACACGTGCTGCACTTTCACGCATGGTAGCGCATATAATTCAAATGTATGCTGTCCTAGCGCGCCGTAAAACTCAAACAATCTGTATCATAAAAATGTTGTAGGACTGAAGATGCCTTCGTAAACGTGAAAGCGAGTCTTTACTGGTGTTTAATTGTACTGTGTTATACGACCTGACCGCATGGGGTCAGTGTTGGGTTGCACGGCGCTACGGGCGGGTCCGCATCACAGTAAAAACAGAATCAGTTGAGTGATACGGTAAAATCCTCTGAAGCTCCTATAGTAAGAGAAAAAACCTGATACCAACTGATTTTGTCACAATTGAGAACACAGTTAAAATTACTTCCAAGTCTATATAATGTATGATAACTTTGGGAAATACAGGTTAAAATTGAAAAAAGTGTTGTAATAGAGTGCACGTTCACCTTTAGCAAGACAGGCTTTAGGAACCTTGAACAACCAATATGAAGACTGCCGTACTCGATTTATGTCTCTAAATCAACGATTCTTATAGAACTTTTGTTTAAAGTTTATCCCTTGACGCTTTTAACTTATTACCGTTGGCACAGCCAAGACAAAATCAAGTTTTCGAAGAAAAAGGCCAACTACGTTTGAAAAAAAGTCAATGCTCCTAAACTTCAGTAGCTTGGCTGAGAGGAACTTTTCAGAAATTAACCATTTCATAACAGCGCTCTGTTCGAAAAAAAATCATATGAGCGTTTCTTAACTCTGAAATGCCAAAATAATTGTGACAAAACTTCATACCAACAATCAAACTGTTTCAGGAGAACACTGATTATAAATGAAACAACTATGCCAAAACGTTTGCATGTACATGAACTTCAGATCATTGGTTTGTTTTACAGCACTGTATCGTCAGCAGTCAATGCTATGGCTTGCGTTTTAGTGGAAGATTTTATCAAGCCTTACAGCAACTGGAAGGACGAAACCTACAAGTGGCTTTCAAAAAGTAAGACAACAAGATTTTAATAAGCTCTTGACTTTACCTTTGAAAAACTGGCAACCTTGTTTATTTAATATAACTTTATAAATTGCAAGACAAGACAAATACTCGTTTTCACCAAAGAAACTGCTATTCTGTTGTTTCTTTCTAATTCATGTAAAGATTCGAATTATGAAACTTGAGCGGAAACCAAATTTACAACCAAAAGTTTGAAATTTTTGGCAAGACTTTAGCAGAGACAGTTTGGACTCGACGTGTTTTCACCGTCTTTCTTTTCCTGAAAAAATGGTTCGATCTATAAAGTAACCTTTTGCGAATAAATCTTTCTCAAACACCCACAGCGGCTACATAGGCCATGCCAGTACTATTAAGGTTCTAACAAATGCTGAAGCAGGAAAGGCCCTATTGATCTGCGGTGCTACAATGTTTGGATTTTCCAGTGTGCAGTAACCAGCAGTTATTTACTATCAGTTTCGAAACCTGCAGTTTTAAACTAGTTGCAATTTTACAGTGACTGCGATTATTTTTGGTGGACTTTGCTTGGCGATGGCATACCTGGCTAGTCAGCTCGGCGGTGTGCTGGAAGCAGCCCTCAGCATTTTGGGGTTGGTTGGAGGACCTCTGCTTGGACTGTTCAGCATGGCCTTTGCTTTTCCGTTCGTCAATTCATTGGTGCGTTGTCAATTTCAGCCACAAGATATTTCTTTTGATAAAGCAATTTTGCTGAGAGGTTGCTACGTATTCCAAAGCGTACACTCAGTGACTCGCTGATAACTGAAACATTGCTCAACCTCATCTTCGATCGTAATCCAGGTAACACGAAAAACGCTTAAAACAAACAATAACAAAAATATTTTCTCCAAAGGGTGCTGGCTGTGGACTGGGGGCCGGACTTATTTTTACAGTCTGGGTGTACGTTGGAAGCAAAACCGTTGGTACCCACAAGGAATTCATCCGCCTGCTGGATTTCAACGTCTCCGGATCAAACTGCGTAAGCGTCTGGAGTGTTTTAGTTTGAGGTTTGTTAGATTGCTTCGTTGTACTTATGTCGTTGATAAGAACGAAAACGCAGACAAAAGTTGGAATTTGCCGTAGCACTTTGGGTTTTCTAATTCTTACCAGCTGTAGTTAACTCTAGTTTTTATGTATACTATGTGAACCATTGACCATGAAATTGGAAAACATCACAATTCGTAACAATTTCTGCATTAACCCTTCTGATGTCAACACTTAGATTTTAAAACCGGATGTGGGTGTTTCACTTCGATCTTTGGGTTATTTTGACATTTTTCTTCAAGAAGGTTTATGGTTTTTAATTTTGGACGATAAGAACTGGTTCTCGTACTTTCTAAAACCTAACAATAATGCAAATAGTTTCGTCTTAACAAACAGGGTGGGATCGTACTTTTGCGTGATATCATTGGTCAGAAAGAACAATAGGTTTGATTTTCGAAGCGATATTTTTGTGTTGAGTTGTTTTTGTTTAGAACAGCCCAGAAAAATAATAGGAGCTGTGACGTGACAAAGATTCTGCATTTCTTCTGGAACTGTTTTAAGAGTACAGAAGAAAAGTATTTGGGTACATGTAAAGAAAGCGCTGGTTTGGCATTTTCTAGGTTAACATTTTTTCATGTCACATTGATTTTCAAGTCAGATTGCATGACGTTGAACGCGTTGCTCAGATTTGGATCGTACCTTCGTAACGTCTATGCTCTTAACACATGGAAATTTTGAACGGCTGTAACACTGTATCGTATAATTTCCATCACCCAGAGATACAAGACTTTGAATTGTGATTATTTCTTTTTAGCAACCACCTGAATAGTCTAGGCATAATAACTGCAGGATGATTTTGCCGCCATTTTTTGTAATTGAGGTACTATTTTGCTTTTCGTTTTGTTTTGCAGCGGATAATATTTTGCAATTTTTGATATTTTGGCCAAACATTATAAACATTTATATTCCACGCGTGTTATGGCCCGCCCATTCTTCATTCCCCTCCTCTGCTCAAAAAACAACGGCCCGCAAAAATAATGAAACACGCGACATTACTCGATAGCAAGTTGTAAATATACTCGACATCGCCTTGGCGTATCACCAATGACTCACTTATTGTGAGTGACTCGACTCACGTTAGAGGCTGTGTGATGTCTCAGACTCGACGCCAGGATTCATGACTTGTGCCCATTTTTCCTAATAGACTGTTCCATCGTTCTTTTCCCAAATTTGGTATGTTTTCGAAAAATACCATGCCTGGTCAGTGTGACGGTTTCGTTTCGATGCCTCCACTGATTAGTCTGATTACGTGCCGCGCAGAATTGCATTGCTTGATTACGTGCCGCGTGGAATTGCATTGCTTTGCTTGGTCGTTCGTATCGCACGTCGATGTCAGATGGTTGCTAGTTTCGTACCAGGCGTTTGTTGTATTGCGCTGCAGATGTTGATGTGTTC
>Ga0210059_1003582_pt1 | contig 24894 bp, 20 predicted proteins | sample Ectturendosymbi2_FD_188042 | JGI IMG/M metagenome (GOLD analysis project Ga0210059, IMG submission 188042) | Ecteinascidia turbinata endosymbiont from Florida, USA - Sample 2 (SPAdes) (version 2) | ecosystem: Host-associated > Tunicates > Ascidians > Unclassified | place: Key West, Florida...
ACGACGTAACGCAGACGAGGGGTCCCCAAACCATTATCCTTTAAGAATAGGATTTCGGTGGGCCTTTTCGTCTGGAGCTCCGCATGCACCAATCCTTCTGCAACTGGGAGGTGCTTTCTCTTCATTGTCTATGTGTTAAGGTTTACATTGCTTGGCATTTTACTGGCCAGTGATCCTCATGCTTTGGTTGACCAATGCTTTTGAGATAAACACTAAACATTCACTTCAATTTCCATGGAACTAGTTTAATTGTTGGCAACATTTTCATAAATTGTAGTATTTGGACATTTGATAGACAGTAGATGATTGACTTTTTTATTTTTGACGACCTGCTAAACCAAACAAACTTTTCATCGGGGGCTAGAACATTGGGGTAGCTGGTTATGTATGCTTCTTCACATATAGTTTATGAGTGAACCAGTCTGCCTCTGCTATTTTGTGATTTACTGCTGAAAAAGAAGACAGAAAATGTATAGTTTGTTACTGCTGGAGTTCAAGCACGTGCAGCCACAAATTTTCGTCAGGCTTCATATTTTCATTTTCTGTGACGTTTTGCTACCGAACGAAAATGTTTTACTTTTAAGTGGTAATCTACGGGCGATTGGGGGGATTGCTCAAATTTCTCACGTACCCTTTTTGACTTTTCACGGCTTTTTACACTACATACAGGAAGCTAAAGTTAAGACTCTATTTTCTAGGAAAGTTTACTGGCATGTGAAACACAGATCTATATACTGCGGTTTTTCCGTCACGACTGTAGCCTCACCATAGTCAGGCCTGTTTCGCCTACAAATGTGGCTAAACCGGCGTGCCAGCAATTATCATTTGTTTGTGACAATGCCATATTGCCTTTGCTCTGTTGTGCGATCCAGCTAGAAGAAACCTAGAAATGCTTTCTAAATAATGATGCAAAGCTGTTTTGTGTGGATGGTGATCTGCAAAGTTAGTTGCTGTTCTGTTCTCAAGTGCACTGTATCGTGCTTCACTAAAGTAAAAAAAAAGTGCGTTGCCAATGTTGAGGAAGCACGGCAATGCTGGACAAGGTTTTGTTCAAAACAAGTTTGAAAGTTCTCCAAGACAAGAGCAAGCAGAAATTTGTCGTTTTTTTTACTAATGAGAAAATGGGATCTAAAGTTACCGCCGATGGAATGATAAATGCAGCCCTTTACGCTAAATGTGCTGCGCAGCGTGCGTGATGGCATGAATGAGATACAGTTTTAACAGTAAAATCGGGATATTTTAAAACGATCACTAAACAACTTATAGCGTTGAAAGATGTTTGTGAGTTATCGCAGCATTCGCAGGTTTGATCTGTGCATTTTCACAAATCTATCGAGATATGTGAGCAACTGTACTATACGCTGGTATGTTCTGAAATCAGTTGAAGAAAACCTGGCCTGCGAACTGGAGAAAAACACCATCATATGTAATTTGTGACAGTCAAGCTAGATAGTTTTTATAACCACAAAGTAATTGGCCTGAAATCTCCACATGTGTTTGTATGTGTTGGTGCATATCCTGGACCTACAACTGCAGCATTGAAGGAAATAGGGCGTGTTGCAAAACGTAGTTTAGCAGAGCTATGCTGAATCAAGGTATGGGGTGTTGTGACAAAAAGTGTGGAAATTTCAAGTTTTTTATCCTGCATGTCTAATTAAATTAACTGCATGTCTAAATGTGAAGGGCTTTATTTTTTGGCTTTATTTTTTTAGAAATTTCAAGTTTTGTATGCTGCATGTCTAATTAAATTAACTGCATGTCTAAATGTGAAGGGCTTTATATGAAGTGGGCCAAAAAAGCCTAAACCTATACCACTTATGACGTCACCCACAAAAAAGCTCAAATCCAAAAAGTCCCAATTTTTTGATCGAAGTTACAAGTCTTTCCGCATCTTTAGATGGTTTGAACAGCTCTCTAGCTCAATCGGCTGGTGAGTAATGGGTGAATATATTGGTGCCAGTCTACGCTAAAATTTTGTTGCAAAAAGACAAGTTGGTTGCTTTATCACCATTGAGTGAAATAAGGAGTCAAACATGAGAGCTAAAGCAAGAAACAGACCTATTTAAAATTCAAGAGAGCATTAACTGGTCGTTCTGCACTGAAGCAAATTTTAATTACAAAAACGCGGTATAGAAAACATGCCTTCATCGTTGGGTATTTGCAAAGCAAATGCAGAATGGCAAAATCGAATCCATAAGGTTCCTATCGCGCTATAAGCAGCTTTCAATTTAATTAACTCATAGTTCTCAAGTACATTGTTGAAATGCTATTTCCTGTTGTGACACATGGGATAAATATTTTCTGATTAGTGGTTTAATGCGATACAAAAGGCTTTATGATATTGATCCACTGGCTTGTTTTTGGTTGAGGTATTCCCGTAAACCAGAATGATATCTGATGGTCAATCAATGCGGTAATTGGTGGAAAAAGATGATCTTTCAGCTGTAAAGTTTCATTGGAACACAATGCGAACCGCGCGGTTGGGAAAGTCAGAGTTTGAAATGTTGTTCCTTAATTAAAACTGCTTCAAAAGTTCTCACTTCCAGCAGTACGGCAATATGTTTGATCTCTGAACATCACCCCATTTTTATGCTTAAATCAGAGAGCTCAAATATGCTTGAGTTTTTGCAGAAGTGCGTTTTTATGACAGTGTTTAATTGCAGGAAGGGTTTTTCTTACAATTGCTTCAGAAATATAATTAACGTTGTTAATATTTCAGCGAAGGAAAATCTTCATGGTCTTTCTGGGAGTGATACGCGCTATTGCTATTGTTACGCAACTACACGCAGCCACAAAGTACAGTGCAGTATTTAGAAAATCAGTTGTTGCTGGACAGCAGCGATTCTCAACGTGGTCCACCTGGAATTTCTAGTGGTGCACAGGGAGTTCCATGAATCCTTGATAAAACATCCCTAAAAATTGTAACCATTACCATAGGATAAATTATGTAAGACCACCGATGTGAAATACAGTTTCGACTAGATGTTCATGAGGTGTCAGCGCAGAAAAATGGTCCATAGTATATTTTTATGAAAAAGATGGTTCATGGGTCAAACAAGGTTGAGAACCACTACTGTAGATTGTACATTTTTTGGAAAGGAACATCAGTGTTTTTGAGTTCAAGCAGCGCAAATGTAACAGATCATGTAAATAAAGCAGCCAGCAAGCTGCGGCATCTCGGCTTTGTGCAGATTAAACAGAATTATCGCGGAAAGACTATTGTTACTTGTGCGTGTCAATCTGTAAGGCGCATTCTGCACCATGTGTTCACGTACGTTTATGTCTATCTCTTTTCCGTTGAATTTCTGCAGCTTTTTGCAGAGGAATCGAGCTTCTTCCTGTAAAAACAAACCACAAATTAAATGACTTGCTCCATGCTTCACTCCGCTGGCGTTACATGGTTGCCCTGTAGCTAGATTGATCCGCCATTAGTATTGATTTCATAGACGATGCTGTGCAGTATTCCGGTGCGATAAAGTATTCCGGTGCGATAAAGTGGCAGTGCGCTTCTCTTTTATTTGACGTTGGAAAAATTTTTTACACTACACTTTGCTGCACACATGCGCTTTTCGAACGATTGTTAACGCAATCTTTCGTCGAGACGTTCGGTAACTGTTCTTCATTTGTACTGCTCGTTTTGCCAGTGATGATGCTTGTTGCTGGCTTAGCCAGGATCGGATTTTAAATATTTGAGTAGTCAACACGAGTGAAGCTTCTACGTACGATGACACGAAGGGGTTTGCATTGCTATAAAAGTCACTTTTCCGCTAAGGAAAAATGTAACCGGTGGCATATTAGATTTCCTTTTAATATCTTCACAGAGATTGCCGAGTCATGACCATGCAAACAGTTTTTTTGTTACTCTTACAAAAATCCAATTTTCCATCACAGCTCTCCCTGCTCCAAGTTTCCGCAAAATCGCCGTTCCAAATTTTCTGTTTTCTCTCCATTTCATTCCGTCTATGCCAGCGAGTCCTGAGAATGAATTGGAAAAACATGGGTTGTTTGTTTCACCCGACATTTGTTCTCAGCCCTACCCGTTGCTGAGTTTAAAATGCTATAAGTCATGCAAACCGTTGAATCCTTTGATGAACTTTGTAGCATGAAATTTGCGCGCACGAGGTCTACATGCGAAAATGGACGCGAAATAAACTAAGTAGTATTTTTCAGCAGGAGAAAAATTCTGCTCATTTTTTATAAGAGCTATACGCACTTGTGTTGGCACAAGTTGCCATAAACCTGCTGGAAAATGGGAAATAGTTATAATTAAAGTCTTTTCCCTAGTGCTTCAGCCCCAGCATACACAGCAGCCACATTCATCAAAGCACATGTAACGTTTTTTTGCTGCGCTCACTTGCAAGATAAAATTCTGATGGAGTAACAGAATTTCATTACCAAGTAATGTTATGGGAATCCAGTGTATGTTTCATCCTGGCCATCGTTGAGTTTACTTGACAACATTACAGTGTGTTGAGCAAATAAATTTTCATCCTTGTTCGACGTAATTGCGATTAAACTGTCACCGTAATCCTTTGTCGTAAATATTTTTGATATTATTGGAAAACCATGCCTGCCAGTTAAAATCAAAACGCTATTAGGATTATGGAAAACGTTTTGCCGTAGATTTGTCAGCAATCGGAGCATTTTAGTCAGAAACTAACTGACATGAAATCTGATAGATTTTCGAACAATCAATTTTTTTTCAATATGGTCTTGCCAACAGTTTTTGATGAATACTTTGGAAACATTACGGTGATATTTTTTCAATACAATCTATTCCAGGTGGTTCGTTATAAGCGCTATTTGAACACGGAAAATACGAAGTTGGTCTTTCCAACCGTTAAACCAATCATATATATGTATATGGTCAACCTATAAGACCTATAAAACATTTAGCCATAGACTTATAGCTTGGTTGTGTTTCGGTATGGAGTCATTAGACCTGTAAGGAGAGTTTGAAAACTACTGGAGATAGTTCAATATTTGTGAACACTGATATACTTCCAGATACTGCGAAAAAATGAGGATTGAGAAAGATATTATAGGTCATTGAGCGACTGAATAATAAAAGGCACAAATGAATGAATAATTGAATGACAATCAAAAGAGTCAGTGAACCGTATGCAAGCCAAGCGCTTCGTGTGTGAGAACAATTCTTAGGATAGACGACAAGTAATGTTCTCGTACGAAAGCGTTTGACGTACAATATGGTGGGTTGATACCGAAAAATGTGCCAGAGAATTGTTAGCATTTAATGCATAACAACAACCGCCCTTACTAGATTCTGATTAACTACTTGCAGTGCAAGTAGAACTTCAAGCTGTGTCTAGAACTCATTTAGGCTGCTCATAAATGTCTTAAGAGTTTTTTTTGTTGGTTTAACAAAATTCTTAACTTTAGTATATTTGAAAAATTTCATATGTCCTTTGAAATAATATATGCTTTTTTAACACTCACCTCTATTGTCAGTAAGCGTTTCGAACATGATGCTGGATGGTCGACCAGAGAAATCATTCCCTTGCCTAACAAACGCTTGATGTACCGCTTCATAGCTGCTCAAAACGACGGTGAACTTTCGCAGCAACTTTATGGCCATCACTGGCCCGTACTTTTGACTCATTTTCTTGTAAAAAAAGTCAAGGGCACGTAAAACAAAAACGTAAAGCTGCCCAATTGAACTTAAGTTGTTTTGGCAAATAACATCCTTCGAAAATTTAAGTCATTTGTTTGTGAAAAAAGTGCTAATTTCAGGAAGAATACTTTAAATATCGGCATGTATGTATTTATAAGCTTTCTGAATTTCAGTAGTTTTCTTTTCCAGACATTTTCCGAAGCGACAGTTCGGGGTTTTATTTTATTTCGGAAGCAAAGTATATGAAACAGAAAGAAGATGTGCATGATTTTGCATAAACGTGGTGGTTGTACGCATTTCTTGCGAGTAATTTTAAATACAAATTGAAACAGAGAATGCAGAAAGCTGAATTTTGAAGCTGTTCGGAAACAGTAAAAGACGCCAAAAAAAGCAAATTTAACGATTTAACTGCTCAGTCAGCAGTGCAGTAGGCATCGTAGCAATTACCAAATCTATGGTCACTTGCTATTTGTTCCGTGGCCCTTCGCCTGAAATAATCCTTGGCCTTGTAGATCGACAATCAATTTGCAAAGTCCAAAATTTCCTAAATATGCATATGAACAGTTCAGTTTTGCCAAACACAATTTTTTTCAGGTTGTGAACTAAGTCAGATCCGTCCAAAGTCTGACACGGTATGCAGGTGAATTTTTTTTTTTTTTTTATAAAAGTCGTTATCAGTTGGACTTAATTTGTGATCAGATCGATTTTAATTTGACAGACTCCATGGAGTTACAGTGTTTACAACAGGCATTCATACAAATTATACTTCACTTACCATCAAATCCAGCTCAGCTCTTCTGCTCATTTTATTCACTGATCCAAGAACAGGCAATCCAGTTGGTCCTGGAGGAAAGTTTTTAGGCCGTTTTCTCCAGGTGTACATACCCCAAAGAAATAAACCTGTAGCAGCCACCCAAGCTATGACGTATGTGTCAAAATAGAACATTTTTCGGCATCGGAGTTTTTTTTACCTAAAGCAGTCTCTTTAGAGAATGTGTTAGAAATAAAACCTACAAACAAAATTCTGAAAAAGCAAGCATTAAAATAAAGAGTAAATCATCCCATGATTTATTAATGAAAATCATAAATCGGTTTTATCAAGCAGAAGGTGTAATAGGCGTAATAGCCTAATTTGTGCAACTCTTGAAGGAGATTAATCTACAGCAAAAAGTTTTTAAAATGCTTTTATTTCTGATGCTCACGTTTTTCGTAGCAGTTGCCACCATGCAGTACCTGCAGGACCTGCCAGGTTTAATTTCAAACCAATATAGTCTTTCTTCGGGTGATTACTTCTATTTCTTCTATTTGCCAACGTTTCGCTTGCCTATTATTCAAGGCATGCTGCTATCCACATAAGCTATTCTTTGGAATTAGGATTTGAATAAAGCCCAGGTTTTAGGTTGAAAGCACCCACCGAGCACTGACTTGTGCTAAGCGTGAACTAATCGCTATAGCACGACAGAAACCGTTAGAGGGCACCAAAACGAAGAAGACATGATTCTACCTTAAAGGGAGCGAATGCATCAGAGCACGGAAGGAGATCCTTGTATGAAAAACATTTCCATTTATGATGTACTCTTAGGCTTAACTACATGATTCAGTGGCGCCGTGAAGTACACCAGGTTTACCTTGTTGTCGGTGTCTCATGGCGTTCAAACGTAAGTCTCGAAGGAATGTCTTGTTTAAATTCTCTTTGCATGCTGTTTCCAATCTCCTCGTTCCAACCGGTAAACTTATCTTCCTTTGTTCCACAACTTCACCTTAGATTCCAATCGCCGTTTTTCATCGATGCGGTTAACTTTTGATGCGCTTTTTCGCCTAAATATGGCTAATTTGCCTTTTTTGTAGGGTTTTCTAAAGTCGCTTGCTTTTTATTTCTTTTTTGCACTAATTTTTTCCCAATTTGATTTCTACATAGGCTACCAGGCATTCGCCGACAAAAATCTTTGTTCAAGTTCTGATCTGTAGCTAATCGTCGTAGAATGAAAATATATCAGTTGATTTGATCTGAGATGCCCACTGGGCGCAGAATTGTCTCGTCCTTCACCCTGATACTTTTAGCGTTTTTTGCCTAAGTTGGTGCTTGAGGAACTGGCATATGGCCAAAACCTGGGTTTCAATTTTACTTAAAATCTGGCTCTAACAAAGAAGATATAAGATGCTTTGCCAATAACTGTCGAGTAGGTCTGCTGTTTTTCAACATCTCTAAAGCAACCAAGCAACATATAATTGCCCGACTGAGTCTGGAGAGCCAGCAAAGCGCACTGCCTCGCAGTCTTCCAAAATCTGTTAACTGTACATTCAACAACCGTCATAAAAATTGTCAGCGCCAAACGTTATCATGTTTTTGTAAACTGCTTACGCTGGTGATTTTAATGGTAAAGCAGGATTGGCCGGAAACGACTCATTCTCATATAACGCAGAAACCGATGGGACGTTAGGCCAACGAATTGTGTGGTTTATAGCAACACCCGGCCAACAACTGTAGACAAGGACAAAAAGATGTCTCAAGCACTTTCAAAAGCAGTCTTCAACATAATGCATTTCTACCTCACTTCAGGTGATGCAACGTCTGAAAGCTGTTTTTTATTAAAACTGATGTAAGCGCTCTTCCTTTCATTTTCCTGTGTTGTACTTCGTCTTCATCGTTTGAGCGAGTTCTTTCAATCCCCTGCTAGTTCGCTCTTGGGGTAGGTTTTGAGCAGCCATTCAATTGTTTCATAATCCAGAACCATCAGGCCATAGGCTCCAATGAAGGTTGACGGATTGGACAATGAAGGACAACATGGTCAACGGTCAGTTCTTCTGCGCCACACTGAGAAGCCGTAGAAGGGGCCATACGCCATTTGTGTAGGCATGGAGTGTTGAAAGATTGCCACAGTGCCGATACATCATTCAGAAAAACATTAGTTCTATTGAAACTGAGCAACTTCATCTTTGCAAAGTTTTTAACTTCCCACGCCAAATTTTGAATTTGATAAGCCCACCTAATGACTAGGCTGTAGCTTGTGACATTTGTTTATTGACAATCCCCCACAGAACATTAAACAATAACATGAGATGTGCTAAGGAACGTTTGTCGCCAGTGCCAGCATAGGTGCCAGGTGATGTAATGATGTGTCGTTCGGACGTTGCTAAAGATCGAACGACAAAGAAAAAGAATTAAGATAACTTTGACTTTTCACTTTGATTTGAAGCAGGGCCTTTTTATCATATTTTGATTGGGAGAGTAATTTTAACCTCTAACAACCGTCGCAGCAATGTTTTGCTAGCCTGATGGGGAGAAAGGTGCAGGAACTGGAGGGAATTGCACCCCAAGTTAGTGTTTCAGAAAACCCTGATTACATGACAAACACAGCGGTATTTAGCACCCTGGACTTGAATCAGACTTTTGAGTAAACATGCTCTTTAGGCTACAAGTCTGTAGCTGATAAATCACAATAACTGAAAAGAGTTGCAAGTGTTTTCAAAAACTAATTTAAGTCAACAATTTGCCGCCACCCAGAAGATGCAACCCGGGACCAGAAACCCCAAAGCCCCCCTCCTCCTTGCTACGCCACTGGCCACTATACACAATATAGACTGTATACTGTATTTTGTTTTTTGTTTTTTTGTTTTTTTTGCTATCAAATGTAGTGGTTGTGGAGTATTGCTTTCTACTTTCTTAGTCTTTCCGAGGATGTATGGAGTTTACTCACCGTCGCTAAATACAGCTATCTCTCTTTCATACTTCATCATTCGTCAAAGTTTAAATTTATGGATAGAAGTTTCTAGTCTGTAAATTCCGAGGACAGGCAGCGATAAAGGAGCAGATGAACAAAACAAGAATGCATGCACTGCCTCTTCGTGCGTACTGAAATCGCCAGATGTTTCACAGTGTTTAATTTGTATACAACTTTATCCAACATACAAATTTTCATTATACAAAATCAAATTCCCAAAGTAAAGATAGCAGCAGAAAAGAAGGTGATCATGCTGCATATTTACGCTGAAACAAAAACCGTTAAAAACATTCTTCAGAAAGGTCATAATCAGGGACGCCGCAATGGGGGTGCATTACGGGGGCACTTCCCCCCTGACCTTTGAAAGGGGGGGCAACGGGGGCACAGGTGACCTTACATAACAGTATCATAGGCAATTTCATGATTTATCGAAATCAACTTGAAATAAATTTATTGCAGCTATTCGCGTACACGCAAGGTTCAGAATGGTTTTCCATAATTTCTGTTACTAGTTTTGAGATCAGCATTATTGCTGAACATGTAAATGCGAAAAGAATGACTATTATGCGTGCGCTTTTACGTTGAACTGAAGCAGTGGCGTGCAGAGGTCTGGTGATGCCCGGGGTGACTGCTTGATTGGATGCCCTCCTACCAAGTTCTAGTATTGAGCAGTGGCGTATGGTGGTCATTGTTACTGGATATACGCTGTTTGTGATGTCACAATATGACGTCATATTCAGGTTTGCAACCAACGTTTTGGCGAAGTTTGTTGACACCACATGCATATTTAGCGACGCTGCGGTAGGACAGGGGAACAGTAAAACAGCTTAGGGCAATGGAAATTTATAAAAAACAAACCAATACAAACCTATTACTCGTTGCCTTTTATGTTTGTTTCTGTTCATCAACAATGTTGACCTCAAAAATAATACCGGAAATTATAAAAAATCATTCTGAATTTTCTGGGTTCTCGAAAAGCTGCAATGATTAAGTTTCAAATCGATCTTGATAAACTACGAAATTACCAATGATACTGTTATGAAATGCAGTCGTGGAGGTGGGGATGCAAGCGCGCCCCCAAAAGTTTTGATTTTCTGAAAATCTGGGCAAACTTCTGATAATTCGCGTAAAAATGGCTCCCATCGTTGCTTGACTTCAAAAAATGGTGCCCAAGGTTTGCAAAAAGGCACATTAAAACCTTTTTGGAGGTCACACCAAAAAAGGTCTAACTGATCTTTGTGGGAGATAATTTATAGGCAATAGTTTCACAAAAAAACGTTTCGGGAAAGTTTGGGGAAATTCGGGCAAAAATCCTTCGCAACCCCAAAAATTTGCCTGCTCCTAAACTTATGATGAAAAGGCACCTCCGCCCCGTTTCTCCCTCTTTGAAAGAAGATGAGTGCCCCCGCATTGCCTTCATCTTCCGGCCTGTGTATATTATTCTACACGCATCTTTTTGCTCGTTGCAGGCTACAATTTGTCACTATAATAACCATAAATTATATCAGACAGACCAGTTCATAACTGCAAAAATACCCGGCAACGCGTTAAAACAGGGGAATAGAACACACTCAGTGCTACATCAGGGCGGTTCACAACTGCAAAATACAGGCTGTGGGAGTGTCTCGTCGAATTGATCAGAAGATATGCGGCTGGGATGGCGGGCACTCAGGTTTGAGAGTTTGAAACTTGTAAATTATACAAGAATCGAGTATGTGCATTGAGTACACAAGGAAATTTTCGTTTTTTATTATGTGGCTATTGTATGTACAATTACTAAGTAGAAAGAATAGATACGGGCCATTATGATCAATCCGCCTGAACTGCCAAATGATGACGAAGCTCGAAACGATGCACCCATTGCAAGCACAGGTGTGCGACTGTATTAGCACAAAAAACGCAACGGGAAACCAGCGATGCATCATAAAATCAACCAAATCAAGCACGCTGAAATTGGACAGTTTTGAAATTTGACTCAGAACATCAATTAAACGTTCATAATTATCTTCAGTGTTGATGTAATTGGACCAAAACAAAAAAATCACCTGCTTTAAGAAGCCCACTTAAAAGAACAATAAAACCCACCAATATCCCGCTCTTAAATTATCCTTTGACAAATGTACTGTGAAGCAAAAAGTAAAATAAGCAGCACACTTGTACAGTTAACTGCAAATTTTTTTTAATGAAACAAAACGAACGGCAACGAAATGTGAAGGACTTGAAAAAAGAGAAGAATAATTCGAACAGTTTGAGTAAATTCTGTTGGTCATCTGCTTCAGCTCTGTAAAATCAGCACATTTTAATCAATTTTTCTGCTTTCTCTGCATCCAATCTGTTTCTGGTGTTGGACCATACCAAACCATATATTGAAAAAATACACTATATAGATGCTGAACTAGCAGGCCATGTGCATAAACTTGACGTGAAACTACATGAGAGTTTGTGTGGGAGTAGCTTTTCTCTGTTTGCTATAGGGATTCTTGCTAATCTTTACCTCTTTGGAGTGAATTGACGAACAACACTTTGCGAAAACAAAGATGGGGTACATCTCTTTACACTCAAATTAAAATGCCACAATAGATATAACAATTTGTTATTGTATGATTCTGCAAATGGTGATAATGCATAGTGCAATAAAAACAATTCAGAACGGAATTTGTTGTTTTTTTTAAAATAACACACCGAAAAGACGAATAAAAAAATAGGAGTAGATTTTTTTCAAAAAAACAGGTTTTTCTCAACCCTGAGTATATTTCAATCCTTTTTTGTATTTTTTCTTTGATGGCACGATCTGGAACAAGTCACGTCATTATCACTTTGATTGAGCGTGAGCCGTAGACCTAGAGTAAAAAACCCTGGTAATGAAGAAACTGAGAATTACTGGCATTCGAATACGTAACAATTAGTCTTGACAGCAAAACAAGTTTCGAAAAATTAAATCCATACAGCTTATTTCAGTAGACTTACAATTGGAAAAGTCATCCAGTTACAGCAGTATAATTTTTGTAATTTCACTCTTTGGATGCCCCCCTGCTTTGGATGCCCGGGGCGGGTTCCCCGTTCGCCCCCCCTCAGCACGCTACTGAATTGAAGCAAACAGTTTTGGACTCGTGGCATGCGTCAAAACCATGGCATTTGTCTTTCCCTGGAAATTGTGACTAAGAACCAAAATTTTCTAGAAAACTTGACGTCACTAGCTCAATTCCGATTAATTGATTTATTTCTTGCAATGACAGTTTAATGGTCAGTACGACACTCACATTGCACAAGAGACAGGTTCACTTTTCTGGTGTTATATTGGTCTTTTCTAGGCTAAATTTCAGAAATCTGGCTTCGTTTCAAATTGGTTTGGCCTAAAACATTTTATTTGGCCTTTTGGCATGATCTCAAGTTGGTTGACCTAAGAAACCCTTTGGCTCTTTTTGGCTTTTTTACGCTGAAAAATTTCCTCTGAAAGGAAATATTACTATTCCACTTTTTCGGCAACACGAAGCTTTTTGATAAATGCTATTATAGACTGACCCAACACCAACGTTCCAATGTAAGTAATATTTGAGGCATGTGGGTTTCGAAATAAAGTTTTCACGTAATCACTGGAAATGTGTGCACTTTGTAATGTGTATTGTGTTGAAAGCATTAAGCAGGCTCAAAGCTTGCAGACAGTGTCTCCACGAGATACTGTAATTGCAACAATGATGTCAAAGAAGTGGAAGGGCTCTTATGATTCTGGTCATAAGTACAGGGGGTGAATGGAGAAGACTTTCGCATGGGTGCAGAATGGTGCCGATGGATCAGTATGCAAACTGTGGCACCGTTGTACCCGAAGTGTGCAATCTCACACTCACAAACCATGAAAAGTCCGAGAAGCATCAGTAATGAGTTTCAGTACAATGCTAAAATAGACTTAATCTTAATTTTGAAAAAAATTCTTATTATTTCTTGTAATTCATATGTTTCTCTGTGACAAAGGAAGGCAATACCGCAAATAAAGTTGGGCTTTTCTCTGGCTTTCAATCAATTGGTTTCACTTTTTTCTGGCATCTTTGAAGCAGTGTTTGGCTTTTTATTGAGACTTTCATTTGGCAACCCTGGGGCAGGTTGCGAAATTTGTGAGCGGATTGTTTTACTGTTGGTCTTCAATGTGCAACAATACCATGGCAACAAATCTTCTAATGTTCACTTCAAGTTACAATATTGGCGTTTTGCTGCGTGTGACTGTTGAACGCAGACAGCTTGGCAGGTACCGGGTAATGCAGCGAGACTGTGACTGCTGATAAGCAGGGACGCCGGAGAACGGTGGCATTGCCCCCGTGACCTTTCAAAAGAGGGACAACGGGCGGGGGCAAAAGTGTCTTTTCATAACAATATCATAGGCAATTTTATGGCTTATCAAGATCGAGTTGAAACAAATTTTCTATTGTTTCTTTTGTTATTTTTGAGGTCACCATTGTTGTTGAACGTAGTTACAGGCCACAAAGATGGCGGCAAGTCAATCAGTTACAGTTTATTGACGGGGAAACTAGTTTCGCGTTTTCCAACGCATCATCATTCCTGTAAATGTAAGACAAATCTTACAGGCGAAATGTTGGCACTTGAAAACAAGTAAAGAAAAACACACGAACTGTGGCTAGTTGCAACAACATTACTAAAAAATTTTTAGAAGCTGAAAGGCTGACCTTCCCAGAGCCTCATAAACCAGTCACTGCTAAGAAAATCGGCGTTTGGCAGCGGTCTAACAAAGACACTTTTCCTCTGGAGATAACACACGTGTGCGATGACGAGTGCCAGAGAGAAGTCACGCGATTTAAACAGCGTAACAGTTCACGAAAAATCAGGAAAGGCCGAGCCTTTCAACGTACATCGGAAGCGTGCAATGAAGCTAATTGTTTTAGTTAATCCTTGTTCCAAACACAACTTCTTTGATGGTTTGACAGTTCGTCAATTCTCCCTATTCCTGTTTCATAGTTCTTTCAGTAAATGTCAACATTTGCGGAAAACAGTAGTGACAGGGATTCTCTCAACGGATCGAAGACAGTAAATAAACTTTAGCCTTGCGGCAAGCTTCTGAGGAATCTGCTTGCTTTCTGCTTTCATTCTTCTGCGACGATTAAACCTTGCAAGCGTATCTATTTTTCATAGTTAAAGGCCACAAAGATGGCGGTAAGTAAATCAGTCACAGTTTACTGACCGGGAAACTGGTTTCGCGTTTTCCAACGGATCATCAGTCCTGTGAATGTAAGACAAATCTTACAGGCGAAATGTTGGCACTTGAAAACAAGTAAAGAAAAACACACGAACTGTGGCTAGTTACAACGACATCACTAAAATTTTTGCGAAGCTGAAAGGCTGACCTTCCCAGAGCCTCATAAACCAGTCGCTGCTAAGAAAATCTGCGTATTTGGAAGCAAAATTTGGTAACAATTTTTTCTGTGCTTCATAAGTTCCATTGCCCTCAACTTTTTTTCTGTCCCCCAGGCCTACCGATATTGCGGCGTCCCCGGTCATAATCATAACATAAGCGTCATTCGCCTGAAAAGTTTAGTGGTTATTCGCCTGAAAAGTTTAGTTGCATGCAGCTAAAAATAAGGAAACAACTCCAAAATGACTTGACAAAAAGTATCGTTTGTTATCCTTAGAATTTAGAATGTTCCAGATTGCTGTTCAGTTCGGCCTGGACTACTGGATTGTCACCAACTCGCGATTTTTTATCAAGCTCGTCAGAATTCGTATCTTTTTCGTCATGGCTATTGCAGCCATTACTGACGTCTTGTATTATCACGGATTCATTATCATTTGTCTCGAACTTTTTGTAGCCACTTTCATCTTGTTCTCCTTCCTTGGCCGTTGGCTTGTTGTCTTCAGTTTTTCTCTTCTTGAGGGGAGCTGCGCATCAAATGAAATATTTTGTAAGTATTGTGCAATCACGTAGTTACTTTGCAGTCTTATATCAAGTCACATCTCACGTAATCAAAACGGGCCTGGGTGACATCTAAATAGAATTGATTCGCCACAACACATTTTTGACTAAACTTAAAATGCACAAGACCGGGCCCCCAGGCAATTCCCCCCACCGAAATTTCCAAAAACATATTTGGTGCTAGGTACAACAACAAGTTACAACCATTTTCCCCCCTCCGAAAAGATCAGCTGTTGCGGCCCTGCATAAGATAACAGGTTTTCTTTAAAAATCTCGCTCATTTCTACACTCTTTCACTTCAATATAGTTCAACATTTGCATGGGCGCTATTCTGTTGTAAAATGTGGGGGACAGCTAGGTGTGAAACCAATGTGGAGGGGGGGCAGCTTGGTGTGAAACCAATATAGTCATCGGGTCGATGCAGAAGTGACGTTTTATATATACAGATTCCCAATCTTATTTCTAGAGGTGTTTTGAGAGCAACACTAATCACGCTTTGTTTTGTCCTTGCAGATGATTTACAAATTAATATACTTAAATTTGTTGCTGGACACGGTAGCCACTGTAGTTCAGCCTGCTTCCATTAATATCGTATTTGGATGTAAACAAGCACAGCAGTATAGTAGAACACATCATGTGGGTTTTATCAGAGCTGTCCGTTGGAGTGCACAAAATGCTAAATCGCATTGGTCGCACGTGCATTTCACTCTTACAGTTGAGGACTTCAGCCTTCATGCATTTTATAAGAAGTGTGGGGGGGTTACAGCGCGAATTTATGTCTTGTTCAAGTCGTTTAACGTTACAAAGACGATAAATATTTTTCTTGCACATTTCCGTTTTTTGAAAAAAGCTTACAAATCATTTTAATGCTACTGGGCATCATGCATGCAGCCAGGGACGGATTTAGGGAGCGCGGGGCCCCAGGCCAGCTTAGTTTTTGGGGCCCCACGAAGGTGTGACCTATTTGGTTACTTGTCTTTAAAGCGTGAAAGTATGCCCCACTTACGTGTACTGCCCCTCGAAATTTTATTTTTTGTGATGTCGACTTTGGTCGTACATTGTCTTTTAGATCTTCAACAGAAATTAAAGCCTTTCCTACATTCTTCTCAAGAACAAATTGCAATGCGATCTCTTCTTGGAATTTATAGTTCTTTCGTGTGGTTCCGAAGTTCTTTTCGTTAAATTTCCGTGAGTTCTAGCTTTTCTGCAGGTTTATTTTTCAGATATATATTTTTTCATGCGGGACTGTACTGCCGCCCTCAAAAAATCGACTAGTTGTCGACCTGATCAGCTGTGCGTAAAATCTTTTCGACGCAACGCCATCGCGTGGAAATTTCCTCACCGCCGTCGCCTTCTCAAAAACAGTGGAAACTAATCCCAGCAGAGAATAAAAGAATGCAGCTGTGTTTGCAAACAGAATTAGCTGAAGAAAAATCGCAATCATTTCACTCACAGAAATTATCGCGGTGAGCACAACAAATCTACGTCACAAAACAAAATCGTTACTCTTAATATTATAAAAAAGTTTTGTATGCAGGCCCGAAATCGGCCCGAAATATTTTGACAAACTTAAGCCCGAGCCCGGCCCGACCCGAACCTAAAAGACCGGCCCGACTTACACCTCTGCACCATGTTAAAGGTTTCATTCTAAGAGTTCTGCATGCATAACGACACAAAAATTATATTTGAGATTAAATCAAAATGCACAACGGTGAATTGGCAATAAAAAAGTACCAAGTTTCACCTTCAACACGAAAAGAATGCCCAACAAACAAGGTTTGATGTATCTGTAAAGCAAATTTTTCGCACTTGTATAAAAACATTGCTGCATTGTGCAAATCAGAGTAAATCATTGACTTACGAACCAATGCATTCAGCACAAGCACAAAGTGTTCGTGTCAAGGAAAAAATATCTTTTGGATTTTTTGGTCACCATTGTCGCGACATTACAAGAAGTTAGGATAAATGCTTATTTTATCTTTATGTGCGAGTCAAGTCCCTACGTTTTGAGCTATAAGTCAATATACAGCTAGGGAAATACTGTAGGCTACTTCTCCAGCGTTTTAATTGAAATCCTGTTCACTAATGGTTGAAAACAATCTTTTTCTAAACTTCCCATCCCAAAACCCTAAGTCTCCACAATAGTGCTGCTTTTTGTCTTCGGCAAAAGCTTCGAAGAGATTTGCCGGAAAATATAACTTTCTGACATTACATGCACAAGCATCACTAAATAATACGCTGTCTGTTTCTGAATACGTGACAACCAACGTTACAGCAAAGCCAGTTACATTTGTGCACGGAACAAATCATGGCTGTAGGTCTCTCACATGTGCAGTTGTAATACTCTCACTGTTACAAGAAAGTAACCTTTCTAACAGTATACCACAAAAAGTGAAATCTCGGACAGAAGCAGTTGAACATTTTTCACGGTCTCTAGAAACTTGAAAAATGCTGAAAATTATTTTGTCGAAGCTAAAATTTATAAACTAACAGAATCAGTGATACCACACCAAACTCTGTTTCAACATCAACTTGGCTATGAGAGACCTACCATCTAACATGAAAAGCTCTTCACATAAGACGTGACAAACATCACTTTTATTTTTGAAACCTCTCCAAATACAAAACCTAAAGGTAAAAAAGTGAGGGGACACGGCATATTACGTCCGCCCGTCTGAAAAAGTGGGGCGACACGTCCCCAGTGTGCCCCACCAAATTGCGCCCATGCTTACAGGTACACAGTTATGAACTCCGCAAAGCGCTGAATGTCAAGTCACTTCTTCGAATGGAGAGATACCAGCTACGTTGATTCAGCCGTGTGTCCAAAATGCGCCAGGAAAGATCGGCGAGGCAAGTCCTGCTGGCTACACCCGCTGGAAAGTGGCCTAGAAGACGCCCAAGGACCAGGTGGAATGACTACATCTCCAATGTTGCTTTGCCCCGTCTTGGCGTGAAGCCAGCAAAACTGTTTGGGTTTGCAGTTGACAATGAGGTATTCCGATACCTAGGGCTACTCGGAGGAAAAGCGGGCGCGAAAATGAAAGAATTGTCATGCAGTCTCGCACAAACAGCAATTGTGTCAAAAGATATTAGAAAGAAAAATAAGTTAAAGCATAATGAGTTTCAATTCAGTTGTGAAACTGTCTGTCAAGTTTACAGCGCAAAGAGCCGGTCTCTGCAAGCACCCAATCCCCACAAGAGAAAGAAACACAAATCAAAGTGTAAGGTATGTGTACTTTCGCAAATGCTGACCAGGACAAGTGGTTTTCATCATGAACTGAAGGACGACATCGCTGCGCCTTTGTCTGGGCAATACTAAAGAGCATAGAATAGTACGCTAGCATACCTGCTTTTCAATGAGACGCACAATTTGGGCATTCTGTCAATAGTGTGGCTCAACTGCTGTGAATAGAATTTGTGTTTTCTGACGAAACTATTTCACTGCGAACCGTGATCAATGCCGTACCATTTCGATGAAGTTAAAATCCGTTGGCATAACGACTTAAACAGTTTACGACGATTGTGGGGTGCGGTACTCTTCATTTTAACTTTATTCTAAGCGTAAGTTGGAAACTGTCAAGTTATTCAAGCATTCTTCTTAATGGCATTATGAAAAGGTAAAATTTGTAAATTAGCTTTAATAGCTGTCATGCAAACTACAGCAACAGTCGTGTAAAACCTGCTAGTGTAAATAAAATTATCAGAAATGGAACGCAACACACATATGTTAACTACACAAAAGCGCAGCATAAAGAATTTTTGATATACAATATTTGCTGATACTCAAGGAGGTTGCTAAAATGGCGTTTTCTAATCTTCAAACCTTTCCGAAGACGGACTAATCTTTTACGTACAGGGAACATTACAGACTTACCTGCTTCTTTGAAGAAATCGCTTGCTAAACTGACCATTGACGCCATAAATGCCAATCCAAACAGAATCCAAAAATAAACAGCTATTCTGTAGATACTTGGGTAGGATTGATCGGGGTTAGTACCTGGAGAAGGCACACAGAGCCTCTTAAAGTCAATGATTACAGGGTCAGTCAACAATAGAAAGATATGTTGTATGCATGAACCGCTATCAACGCACACCAAAGTAGCGACTCCGAATGTTTGTCAGGATAGATATTATGATTTGTTGTAAAACCGACTTTTAATTTGTTTCCATCAGTGGCAGTGGGGTAACTGACAGAGGGCAAGGGGGCGAACTGCCCCCTTGGCAAGCTAAATGTAAAAACTGGGCCCCCTTTAATTGACATTTTGATATTTAATATTCTTCAGGTTGTTGTTTTTTGCGTTTTTCGGGGTGTTTTCTTTTTTTAATTAGTATAGACATCCGCGACATTCAGAGATTCACTATCATTTCTTAACTTTTTTCCGAGTTTTGGTACGAGTTACGCCACTGATAAGTGGGTAACACACAGTTGTACAAAAGTAATCAAAAAATTGAAAATAAATTTACGGAAACAGTAAAGCAAAAGGTGCTAGTTTCGGTTCTTCAAAAAATAAACGAACGGGTTTAGCTCGATACGGGGAGAGAGTTACTTTGCATAATAATTGTGTTTGATCGTAATCATACGTTCACAGATATCTTTCCAGTAAGCTTGCAAAAACGACAAAGATGTGAAATGCGAAGCACAAAAATTTCTAAAAGTATTGATTTTCTGATCAGATCAGTACCAAGCAGTGAGGTATGAAAAAAAGTGAAAGTGCAAATGTTAATTGAGGAATACGGGCTACAAATAGCCAACCTCTTTCCAGAAAACTTGTATTAAATTACTTCAAATCGTATTCTTGCTTTTGATACAGGATGGAAATGTCATAAGCATTGTGTTTTTGAATAAAAGGTAACATATCTTATAAGCAGATATATCTTATAAGCAAGCAAAAATGTAAGGTTGCTCCACAGGAAAATGAAATGAAAGCTACTAGACTGTACGCTGACCTACCCACAACAAAGTCGCCAAACCCAATCGTTGTCAGGGTGATGAAAGAATAATAGAAAGATTCCTGATATGTCCACTTCTCCACCGCACTGAATATGAAAGCTGGAATAACACAGAAGAAAAACAGCAGGGCCGCCCAAGTGACGGTGATAACTAGCGCATTGCGTAACTTTTCTTTTTTGATCTGCAGCAAAGAAAATAGATACAAAAATTAAAACAATGAAATAATATTCCAGAAGGTATCAAACATTGTCTAAGGCAGTGGTCCTTAGCTGGGAACCGCACCTCCCCAGGGGCGCGCCAATAAATTTTCAGGGGTGAGCAAGCCTTTATACGCACTCTACAACATGGAAAGTTTGATTACAATTTACAAATAAATACATTTGTCTTTACAACTTATTTACTGTCAGGGGCAGTGCCGGATTAACAGTAGTAGTAAGTGTAGCAATTGCTAAAGGCCCCGCGCTTTTGGGGGCCCTGCCGTCCTTTGTGTTATGACATGCAACATTAGAATTTAGGTGCACGAGGCAAACTGTTAGAAAGTGGGCTCTACATTTTACACATTTTATAATGAAATTTTATTCGCTGAAACCAAATTAATTTTTTCAATATGTCTGGGAATTGGTTTCTGCGTGAAAGCCAATTTCGCATTGTAAATTGCTTGAAGTGATTTGATTTTAAATTGTCACTTGTCTTCACAACAAAATTTGTTGAGGGGCCCTTTTGGCACATTTGCACATAACTTTTTCTTTATTTTGACAAACACAGATTTGCTTCAGAGGTTATTAAATGTGGCTCTAGAGTCATCAATAAAATTTTAAACAAAACAATGCAAAAACTAAGTGCGAAACTCTCAAAAGTGGACTCGAAACGCCGCTTCGTTCGCCTCCCCTAACATCCACCTTGATTATATGTAGGCTATAGAATGTTTGCAGTCCAAGAAGTCACTATTTTGTTAAATTTGCCATGGGCAATTAAGCGCAAGTTTTCAATTGAATGCTTTTACATTAGACTAGGGCCTCTGAGAGAAATTTTACCAGGGGATACGAAGACCGATACCGGACCCTCCTATCGTCTGGGTTCTCGTCGAAAGTACCATGCTAAGATTTACAAATATAGCTACCAGCGCTGCAGTTGAAGATATCGACCATCAACTTTGGACTTGATTACAAAAAAAATTCGCGTGTGTACTTTCATCCTCCCGGGCCCAGGGGCGGATCCAGCCAGTGAGGTTAGTGGGGGGGCGATTTCAGTAATATTTGGTATTCGTCTTTTTTCGGGTTCACTACTGTAAGAGAGATGGAGTATTGCCTCTTTCACAACATTGCTGTGACAAAAAGTACGGCAAAAGGCCCTTACATCGTTAATGTTGTTTTCCGAATTGTACAAAATCTTGTTGAATAAAATTACTATTGTAAGTTTTAAGGGGGGCAATCGCCCTCATTGGATGTGCCCGGGTGGGGGTACGATGTACCTCTTGTGCCCCCCTCCCTTAGGCTTTGCATTAAATTACTGCGATTTGAAAAATTAAAAGTATTTTACAGTTAATTGAAACATTATGGGACCACTAAAGCAATGAGGCAAAATCGCAGCAATTTCCAGATATTGCTTGATTGTATTGTTATAAACGGCGATAAAAATATTATTACATCACATTGACCTGTTTTATAAGTTGCGTTACCTTTTGTTACTTTAAAAATGATTTAACCAGTGGCGCCAGACCTGGGGCTTTTGCCCCAGATGTGCGTTTTCAATGTTTTTCTGGATTTTCTTCTGAAGATCTGGGGCTTTAGAAATTAACTGCTTATCGGTGATTTAAGATAGGGTATGATTTATTATACGTCTTATTTCTAGTCTCATCTTTCTTTATGTTTTTTTTATCAAAGTAGCTTAGTCTGTAACATAACTGATAAAAAAGCAACTAACACCGCATAAACTGTAAATATTAACTGCAGCTAATATTGCAATGGGTTCACGCGACAGAGATACTAATGAAGCAAGCCCAAGGATGAAGCGGTACAGACAGCAATTATAAGGTGGAGTGGGTGTGAAAGATCAAGATCTCAAAGGTTAGCTGTAGAAGTACACTGGGAAAGAAGATAAAAACATCGCAAATGCTGCCAGATCACCGTCAGAAATGCAAACAAGTCCATGTCACTGTAATATTATAATTCCGACAGGCACAAAAGTTCATTGGCAAAGTTACGGTATGTAGCCTGTTCACTCGCACGTTTCTTGACATACACAGATGCCCAGGTATGGTAGAGAGCAAAAAGATTTACCTAATTCTGTGTCTAGCTGGGATTTTATATGGGATTTTTGCAGCAGGTCTTATTGGACTTGGCATTTATTCACTCGCCATTGGGTGTGTTGTTGGAGTCTTCTTTTGCAATGTGGGAGATGATTTGCGCATTTATTTTATTCTCATGGTGACCAGCTGCAATGGAGAACAGTCATTTTCTGAACTTAAGATGGTAGATTGAACAAAGGATCACCATTAAACAGAACAAGCTGAACAGCCTGATTCTAATAGTGTAGACTAGCATGAACGTCTATGTGAAATAGACACTACCAGTATCATGAACAAATCTGCCACGGAAAAATATAGAAAATGCAATGTTAATGCAGTAGGATTGCTACTTTTGACAATCGACTTCGACATTTATACTGAATCCGGAAGCATTAATTACTGTCTCTGCACTGTACTTGTGAGCTGTACAGTAATGCATTCCTTCTTGGTAAAGCGATACGTGTATACGTCTCTGGTAAAGAAAGATATACAGCCCATAATGTCAACCAGTCGCTACTTAAGACCAGGTTTTTCGTACTTACGAAATTCAGTATGCCTAATAGTAGTCACATGGATGCCACAGTATTTATGATTTAACAGTTGTGCACTGTTTTCAAGTGTATTTTTAATGCTGCAGGCCCCGCGCTATCTCAATCCGGCACTGGTCAGGGGGGCCTGAAACAAAGGACAATTACTTAAGAGAGGCGTGGTAGAAAACAGGTTAAGAACCACTGGGATAAGGTATGACTCTAATTTAATTAACATAAAAGTGGACAACAATACAAAGCATTTGAAAACTAGGTTATTCGGAAGTAAACAAAACTTGTAAATCGACTGAAAAAAAACAGAGGCTAAATTTTGATTAGTTTAGGGTGAAAATGCATCCTGCTTACTGCACTTACTTTTTTTTCTAGTCTGTTGCCAAGTGCATGAAACCTTTTGGCCATTTTATCCCCGATAGCAGAAAACATAATGGCGAAAAGAGGAATTCCGACCATCGCGTAAAATATGCAGAACACACGACCTCCACGTGTGCGCGGACTTACGTTTCCGTAACCTGTTGTGAATTAAATCCGAGATTATGGAGTACAGTCAAAATTAAGGAATGTCAACCTAACTAATTTAATTGCGTATACAACTCGTTTACCGACTCGGAAATTCGGTTTTCTGCATTGCGCCAGGTCGACGAACCACGTGCATATCGAGCTGCACGCAGAGGCAGAACCTCGCAGTGGTGTAAAATATTGTAGTGTGGGCACGTTTAGTTTCAAAAATACATATTGCCTGCAGTGAAGATAGTTGAAAACATTTTTTTGCGAACCGCAAAAAACAAATGAGATGTTTGCTTGGAATCGGTGCAAAGAGTCAGAGAAGGCGGACATCCTTTCAAAGGAGGGAGCACAGTGTCCATCTTCTTTCAGTTCCAAATACTGGCCATACACAGATTAATGATATGTTCTTGGCAGAGGAAAAGCTTTTTTGACATCCGCGGTGAAGCGTTGATAACTTATTTATGACGTTTTGCCTGCAATTACTAAATTATTCACAAACTGTATGAGCTTTGACCATTCCAAGTTAAAAACAATTACATTCATTTCTCCAGTTCGGAGACACAGCGTTGCAGTTTTTTGGAGTTGAGTAAAAGTAAAAACATGCTAAAAACGTTTTTTCATGGCTCACCTGGACCATTTCTTCACGAATACTTAAGAAGACCTCAATATGACCTAAAGTCACAAAACTGTTTCAAATCAGGTCCGGTATTAAGCAGACTTCCATTAAGTTTTCACACCCGTTTTTCATTCCGGGAAGGTGGCGGAGACAGCACCCCCAACAGGTCTAAAAACATCTCACGGTTTTCAGCAACTTGTGACAGTTTTTCTGGTTCCAGACCAAGACGCTGTAATGCGTAGACTCAGATGTCTTTCATGCATGAAGACTTGCTACTTGCTCACAATTGTCGACGAGTCTTTTCGTTTCTCATTCGCTTTTCCTTATGCCAGTGTTGATGCTAAGACCGTGATAGTGGATTTCAACCAACATTTTGCGTCATTTGGTATGCCTGCATGTATTCATTCCGATAGAGGGACGGCTTTTATGTCAGAATTGTTGATGATGTTTTTTCGTCAGCGAGGTATCGCCTGCAGTAGAACGTATGTTCACAATGCTCGGGGAAATGGACAATACGAACGCTATAATGACATACTTCGGACAGCGGTCAAACTTGCAATTAAGTCTCGCAAAGTGGACCTTGGGCACATGGTAATGTAATTTGACTAACGTTTTGATTGCCATACGTTCTCTGCTGTGTACGGCGGCGAATGCGACTCCACATTAATGTCTGTTTAATTTCACACGCCGATCCACATTTGGTGTGTCGATTCCCAC
>Ga0210059_1003583_pt1 | contig 24893 bp, 18 predicted proteins | sample Ectturendosymbi2_FD_188042 | JGI IMG/M metagenome (GOLD analysis project Ga0210059, IMG submission 188042) | Ecteinascidia turbinata endosymbiont from Florida, USA - Sample 2 (SPAdes) (version 2) | ecosystem: Host-associated > Tunicates > Ascidians > Unclassified | place: Key West, Florida...
ACTAGACTAGCCACGTTTTTTGAGATTTTCGCCGAGTCGCTAGAGCGAACAGGAGCGGAGATATTCATCCGCAAAGCCACGTTCGAAACAGCTGCTTTTTGCGAACCGCTTGAATTAACCCGGCTCTTAATTCATACTCTAGTTCAGTGAAGAATGATAATAAATAGTGCAGAGCATACGAGTAATTCAAACGCAACCATGAACAGATTGCAAACTGATCGTGGTAAAAAATTGAAAAACTTTTAAAAACTTGTACAATATAATGCTCAGAAAATATATTTGGTATGCTAAGCAGTTTTAAGAAAGAAGCAAGTTTAAAGTACTTTATGAGAGTCCTGAAGAACTTTGCAATGCAAAACTGAGCTCTGAACAGTTAAACTTTGCGATTTCAGTAGTGAAAGAAAAGGTTTACAGGCCCTATTAGGGCAATGGATAGGCGGCGAACCTGTGACTGTCAACACCCGGGCTGTCAGCATGTGGGTGTAACTTGCACCCCCCTCGGAAGGGGTGGGTGCGGCGATCCTGCAGAAACGTTACGAGCCTTGGGTTGTCATCTTGCGGTTGTGGTTTCGTACGTCGTACTGCCAGCAAAGGTTTGAGGCTGTCAGCAAGCATTTGCTTAAGCCTCATTGCCAACAAAACCTGGACGGTCAGCATGCGGGGTTAACTTGCACTTCTCGGCATGAGTGACCGCGGTGATTGTGCAGAAACGTTACAGGCCTTGGGCTGTCACCTAGCGGTTGTGGTTTTGTACGTCGTGCGGTCGCTAGATGTTTTGAGTCTGTCAGCAAGCATTTGCCTAAGTTTACCAACAAAACCTGGACGGTCAGCAAGCGGGGGTAACTTGCACCCCCAAACAGGGTGGCCGCGGCGATCCTGCAGAAATGTTACAAGCTTTGGGCTGTCATCTAGCGGTTGTGTACGTCGAACTATCATCAGGCGGTTGAAAGTTTTGAACCTGTCAGGTAGAAGTTATCCCCCGCATGTCGACCACCGGGTTTTGCTGATGGTAGTAAGGCTATTCATTTCGGGTCGGAATTGCAATGTTTGTTGTTTAACCCATCCGGTTTGCTTAAATGAACTCCTGGTAAGTGTGTGCTGCGTATTTCTTTAAAAGGAGAAACACCCTAATAATCGATAATTTCAATGTTGTTTTTGTTGTTTAACCTATCCTGTTTGGTTTGGTTGGTAGTAAGACTATTCACTTCGCGTCGAAATTTTAATTTTTATAACCGATTCTGTCTTCTTGAATGAACTCTTGGTGAGCTATGCTGCGCGTTTCCTTAAAAGAAAAACACCCTAATTGTTAAAAAGACATTTTGTAAAAGACGAAATCATTCACAAATGCAAAGGAGTAATGCCAACACGACGCTTCAAATACAAACAAAACAACGCAGTTCTCGAGCTTAATGAACCGCTTGTAAGCTTATTCTGTCCATTTATGAAAACACAGCATTTTTTTAAAGGGCGAAACTCGCGAAATCATTCACAAATGCAAAGGAGTAATGACGATACGACGATTCACATACAAATAAAACAACGCAGTTCTCGAGTATACTGAACTGCTAGTAAGCTTATTCCGTTGATTTCTGAAGATTCAGCATTTTTAAATGGCGAAGCCCGCGAAATCATTCACAAATGCAAAGGAGCAGTGGCAACACCGTCATCACATACACGACGCTTCACATACAAGTAGGATGAAGCGGTTCTCGTCCGAACAGAAGTGTAAATTTGGTTGTTTTCGACACGAAACGGGGTGTCAGTTCCTGAACCATCTGTTTGATTTTTTATCACGTTGAGGCAAGAGTCAAAAGTGAAACGGTTTTGACGTTTATTTAAACTTTTGGAAGTTTGTTTGTTACCACTTCCTTGAACACTAGGGTCCCTGAAAGACAGACAAAAATATGTTTTAGGACAAAAACACACCATCCCATCCCAGCTCCACTCGAGCTTGAAAAGACCTGGTGTACGTTTGTCATATCGTTGGCGCTCTAAGCAACACGGTTGAGGAGACCAGGCAAGCCCTCTCGAACTTTGTTTTCTATGAAATCACGCCGGTGATCATCGCAAGCTTGTGCTGGTAGCCAAAGATGTAAATTGTTGTAAAAATGTGTGCGTTTTTCAATTTTAACAGCTTCTTCAAGAGGCGACGTCGCGCATGCAAAATAACAAGAATCAGTGTCCATTTCCATTAATGCAAACGATTTCCGATCGAGGTAATAATCATGAAAATCGTAGCAGAATTGGAGCATCCTACGTTTTGCGTAACCGCAGACAAAGAACCCAATTTGAAGTGGAAGATCTAGTCTGACAGTTTCTTTGAAAGACTTTACTTCATACAAGTGGTTTGAAAGAATATTCAACTAGGTTAAACGTTTGCTGTTGATGGCATCATTCACTGTTTCATCGTTGCAAAAACTTGCAACTCTGTGCTTGCGCTTGTCTGTAATTGTCTTACCATAACTGGAATTGCCCATAAGCTTTGAAGATTCTGCAAGAATTGACTTGCATGGATCTGTATCTCCTGCTCGCCTCGCGTCAGAAACGCTCTGCCCAAAAGCCTCGAAGCTTTTGCGTGGTTGGTAATCCACAAACTGATAAATTCGAGTAACCTGTAAACCGTGCTGCAAATACCATTTCACAAGAGGGGTAATAAAAAATACTTTCTGTTCGAAGTAGCTGGAAATAAGAGTTTCAACAGGTTTGCGAAAAATGTTATGACTTTCCGCGTATGCTCTCATGTGAGGACCAACATCATTTGCGGAGACCAGAGCGTTTTTAAAGATCAGACAGAATTCGGAAAGTGTTTTTTCAAATGATCGGGTTTGTGAATGTTGCACAACAGCACCCCAAACAATTTACCAGTCAGAACGCCGTTCAAGATTGATTGGCTGTTACGGTTGCGTCGAGGTCGCACAATCTTAACAGTTGTTTTAAGTACCTCCTGAATGACACGATTGTATGATTTGTGATTTAACCATTGATACTCATGTATTGTAACCACTGCATGACCCTCATCACGTAGATAGTTGGTTATGTCTTCAGTATCTTTGCGCAAAGTGGACATTAGCTTTCCGTTCACTTGGTTTAAAGTTTTCATATTGCCGTGTTTATCTACGTTTAGTGCGCATTGATGACCATGCCAGAGACATCCGAAGAACTGGTAAATTGTTTTTGTTTCTTCGCAAATCTCATCTACCAGAATCTGCATGGAACCGATTACTTTTTCACTTTTGTTAAAGGCGTGTTGAATTTGGATGTGGTTGGATATTTCTAACCAACTAAGCCACTCCAAAGCAAGAAAGCCACATTTTCGATAGGGATGAGGTTTATAATTACCTTCTTCTTTGTACCTGATGCAATGTTTGGCAGGCAACTCCTGCATGATGGCTGATAAATACAATATGCTAGCGTCGTACCCCAAGATTTTTTTGCAAGGAAGAGAATCTTGGTTGTTCGTGTGTTCCTTCATTGATGGAAGAGGTTTACAGGCCTTGTTAGGGCAATTGATAGGCGGCGAACCTGTGACTGTCAACACCCAGGCTGTCAGCATGTGGGTGTAACTTGCACCCCCCTCGGAAGGGGTGGGCGCGGCGATCCTGCAGAAACGTTACAAGCCTTGGGTTGTCATCTTGCGGTTGTGGTTTCGTACGTCGATCACCCGATTGGGTGTGGTAAAGTTATTCCCGATTTCGTAAAAAACAACAAAGGCCTTTACACCCTAGTGACAAATAAGAAAACCGGTGCAGCTTATGAAAATGACCTTTGTCTTTTTCGATGCTTATTGTTGCACCAAGATAAGCACGTTAGCAATTGCGAACATAACACACACCGCAACTTTGAAAAGTACTGTCAGGCGTTTTCTGTTAATCCACGTTCTTTTCCAGGCGTTACATTGTTTGATCTATGCGCTGTTGAAGATTTGTTTGAGGTTAATTTAATGGTGTACGAGCTAAGTAATGAAACTGGAAGTGCTGTGGCACGCTTAATTCAAAGAAGTCGCGAGCTCTACGCTAAAACTGTCAATTTAAATTTATGTAGCGGACGTTTCAGTTGCGTATTCGATTTCTCGAAATATGTCCATTCGTACGCTTGCCCTCGCTGCAGCAAAATGTGGAATGAGAGTTGGTCCTATCGCCGTCACGTCGAAAGTTGTAATTTTGATGTGCGTTATAAGTATTCTGGTGGTATATATCAAAATCCAAAAACTATTTTTGAAAAGCTTAAAGATCACGGTGTTGTAATACCTTCACATGACGGATATTGTCCATATCGCTCTACATTCGATTACGAGAGCTTCATGGATAAACGCAATTCACCCCAAAACACCGACAAACCACGTGGCTTGCCTTGCATGTCTGTAAATGTTTCCAGCAACGTCCCAGGCTTTCAAACGCCTGTCTGTTTCGTTAATGACACAGGCGATGGTGAAGACTGAGTTCTTCGCATGCTTAAATATCTTGAAAAATCGCCCTAACAGCTTATCAATTACTTAAAAACAAATTTCAGTATGTGTTCGCTTTTGAAGAACAGGCCAGTCCAGTTTTAAAAGAACTTATAAACAAATTTAACGCTTTCTTAAAAAGCACTTCATCTTCGGCTTCAATTCCGGAAAATACGACTTAAATGTCGTTAAACCCACTCATCATGTGAGGTGGAAGTACTGCATGTTTCAAGAATATTTAACAGGTTTTGTTTTTGTTGGACAAACTAATTTATTCCATGGTGTTTGACTGATCATGTAAAAACTGATGGGTTTGAAACTATAGCATTTTGTATGCAAAAGAAGTCTTTGCAATTTTTTCATATGCCTATGTTACAGACATTTGAGTTTTGTGTGGTGTAAGTTTTTTTCTCGCACAAAATCATTTTGCAAGCGCAGCTCAGTAGTTGATAATATGTTTGATTTAGGCTCCTTGGCGCTGGGTCACTGTAGCTACTTGCACATGGAAATTTGCAATGACCCTGCCCATCATCTTATGGGGAATTCTCGAAATCTGTAATCAAATGTTATTGTTGAACAAATCAATTGTTTGGGAATTGTTAGCATAGACTGTCTCTTAGATATCCCCGCAAAAACTAATACAAAGGGGATAGGCTAGGAGAATATACAGGCCACTGGCCGAGGGTGGTCCGTATGACGGGATGCGAGACTGTCTTCATGGAAGTGGCGGCAGATGCATTCAAGTGAATCATAGGAGCAATGTGATGTTGCTCCATCCTGCTGATTAATCACAGTATCCATGTAGACTCCTCGCTTCTGCCTCAGTGCCGGGATGCATTTATTCTCATTAGTTCAATGTATCGCTCTGTGTTCACAGTTACCAGATATCAAGCAGCATCCTCGAACCAGTTTACCCCGATAATGTCATTACCACCCAACGCACACCACACAGTTCCTCTCTTCAAACTAAGTGGACGATAATGATGCTCATCTCGAGCTTGAGCCCAAAAGCGAATATTCTGTCTGTCATGTGAAAACCAAGATGAGATGGTCTTCGATTCGATGGGTGATAGTTTGCCCATAGGCACGTCTCTCAGCCTTATTTGCATCGGCCTGAAGTTGTAAAATCTGTATTTTGTACGGACACAGATGAAGATCAAGGTGCATTATGCACATAACTGAACTCCATGAAAGATCTATCTCCCGGGACAAACGTCTTGCTGTTTGCCTTGGAGACTGCTCCAATCATTGTCTCACAGTGACGATGCTATTTTCTGCATTGACTGACCGTGGCCGGCCACTGCAACATTGTATGTTATCCTGTACACTTCCCGGCTTCTTGAATTTGTCCAGGAGGCGCTTTATTGTGAATCTGATATGGAAGCGCTTCTGCTGGGAAAGTCTCTCAAAAATTATCGTTGAGATTGGACAACTGATTTTGTCGCGAAATAGGCCTCTACAATCTTGATCCTCTTCTGCACGGAATATCTTGCTGCTTGATCTCTTGAAGCTGGGAAATAAAACTATGTAACTCTAACTATGAATTATCTAAAAAACAGAAGTCTAGGTTAATTGTATATGAAATGATAGTGATAACAAATTGGATACATCTTTTTGGACCACCATGTAAAAAATCGAAAACGTCTACGTCCCGGTAATTTACTCTGTTATGTTTATGATTCAAGTTATTTCCTGTGCCAACCTCACCTAGGAATGAAACTACACAACTACAGTATAAGCCATACATGATACATTCGCATAACATTTGAGTCGAGTGTCACCTATTTAAAATACATTCCACCATACTCCACCCAATATTCTCATTTCGAAATTTGCATTCTGCCACTGCTCATATTGTTTCATGGTATACCACACACATCTGTTCAAATACGCACGCTGCACGTATCTTTATGGTTTAGTCTCCTTGTGTTGATACAGCATAAAGACCCCTGCTCATATACGTTAAAACTCATTCTTACACAACGCAAAAAAAGATTTTCTTGTAGTATGATTTTAGGTCTTCTGTTTACCTACATCAGCCTCTGCCCAAGCAGTGGGCAACGGCTTCTTTCTCGATGGCCTCGTAGCATTTCAAAATGCAACAATTTCCGAGGATTCAACTACAACGTTTGAAAATTAGTCGATTAGACTTAATATGCAAAGCCACGTTTACCGCTAGCAGTAAATCGCATGTGCTGCTAATATTTTGTTTCTTGATAACATCTCAAATTTTCCTTGTCGTTTTACAGAAATGTCTCATTGTAGGTCACACAAATATTGTTAGTAAAAGTGGGTAGCAAGCTGAAAAAGGTTTGGAAGCAGTGATATACAGTATATCATTTCACTGCCTTTTTCTCCACTTCCATCTGGTCTTAAGTTTGATTTCCGATGATACAAAGCGGATTTTATTCATATCAGTGATCAACATCCGCATTCAGTTAGTTGAACTATCTTGGTCAAAGTAACTGAAAAACAGACATCGAAATGCTACTTGGGAAATAAACAGAATAAACCAGCTCCGCTGTGTTGTGCATTGTACTAAACTTTATTGTGCGGAAACAACAGTACAATGTTTCACATGATGTGCAGCACTCTTTTGGAGAAATCCTGATAACACTCGCAGCTCCTGAAACAAACTTTATTTATTTAGCAACTCTTTGCAACAGAAATGTATGGTACATCTGCAACGTGGTAATCTATCATTTTTAAGGCAACCAAAAGTCAATAAAGTCAAATTTGCTCTGCCTTTTTTAAAGTTTATGAAACGTCCACGAACTAGGTTTAACGCTAATGCCATGACCCATTCCAGAGTTATTAGGTCAAAAAAAGTCAAAATTTCAAAATGTGTTGCAACACAGTTTTTTTCTGTTGATCGACTTTTCATTACAGCTACAACAACAGATGTTGACACGCTTTTGCAAGTTTAGTTGAAATTCTGACGTAATAATGGATTTTTTGCGACTTCTGACGTATTAATGTTGTTTTGCCACTACTGGACGATTGAAAGTACACTAGGCTTGGTAGTACTTGATGTTAAAATATATCAATGTAGAACTTTCTCAGTGACTTCAGGAGATTTTTTAAAACTGGATATTTCTCTTGTGCGTTTAGAGTGATTTTCGTCTACGGTTTTTCAACTTTGGTTTCGCTTGGTCTTTCGCACTTATGATTTTTTTCATTTCAACAGCAAAAAGATTTTTAACCTATCGGTTTGATTTCTTATCTACGCTTTGTATTCCGCGTTTCAATTGCAAACGCAGGAAATTGATAGGGTCAAAATGAAGTCAAAATTTGTAAATAATAAAATCAATTTTAAGCTTTTAGGTCACAAAATTGGTTGCCCTAATCACTATATGTGCCACTGAAGTACTTTAAGTGTTTGGGTAAAGTATTACGGATCGATGACGAAAGCCTTTAAAGAAAAGTCTAAGCATAAATATAAGATAACAAATCATCACGATTTAGCGGTTGCAATATGCCTAAAAGCTTCCCATTCACATTATAAACTGCATTCAGGCTGAATAAGATCATTTTGCTACTGCAAATGATTAAAACCGAACATAACTTCGCTTATTGTTTTACCTATAGTTTTATTTCCGAAAAAGTTTTAAACGTTGGTTGATGAATCTCTCATAAAGAATTTGTTAGTGGATAAGGTCGGGTTGTGAACATATACCGTTTCGTTTTATCCTGCTCAAGACGACAAAATTTTTTCTGTTTGTGGTGCTTTTGTTTCTGGTGCCCTGCGCTTCATAGTGCATGTTTGCATGTCGCGTACAGGGTTAGGTTAATTCATTGCAGTACTGAGGCTTTGGTCATCATTACAGAACGTGAAAGAAAGTCGCTGCTACTTTTCTATTTATTGGAGTGCTTGCATACCTGTATCATTTGGGTTAATGTTGAGGAGGCAGTCAGTAAGAATGATTGTTGGAGTCATTTATTTAAGTTGCGCCTAGACTTCCTGCTCAGTCTTAACCGATGGCAAGGAAAAGGCAACCTAAAACCAGTTTTGACGTTATTATTTCATCTGGTCAAAGTTTAGCCTTCTGACCCATATGTTCGGCAGTGGATATTTTATCCGCTAACCGTCCTGCTCTTGCTCAAATAGAGGTTTCCTGTATTTTAAAAGGTATATTCCAGCTCTCTATCTTGGTCTGGATTCTTCCCAAGTTATTTTCCATCATCTACACAAATATGAGAGTGATACTTTCTTGAGAGCGAGGCGGCCATCTGTCACTATCCCAGCATTCCATCATTTCTTTTACCCAAGTCTTGGATAAAGGCGTCTTGGTTTCATTATATCTTATTTTTTAATTTTGCAGTTGTGTTGCATTGTTTTCCCTCCAAATCGCATTAGCTGCGGTCCAAAGCATTCACGACACCTGAAAATTTATGTCAGCTTCTGCTTCAGCAAACTTTCTTTTCAAAGCAAATTATATTAATTTGCCAGAACGGCATTTATTTCAAGAAGCGCATTTTCTCATATGATCAAAGTCTTCTTGCACAGACACGTGGTTTATGCGGCGATTTCGACGGAAACACTTCCAATGACTTCAAACTTGTAAATTCAACGGTTGTCAGTGACGTTAACCAGTTTGGAAAGAATTGGAGAGTGGGATCGTGTGTTCATACCGATCCGCCTCCACCATTTGTTTGTCCGGATGCGAACAGAGCAAAATGGTGAGTAGAATGGTATTAGTAGGCCCGTATGATACATTCACTTAACGATGTAAGCTTTGTGAAATAACTGAATGATGTTTCTTGAAAATGGTGATTAAAAAAATATTTCTAAATGTTTTCTTGGAGAACAGTTCTTGTTGAACGGAACTGCTCTCAGGAACTGAACTAGATTTAAAGCGTTCGAAAGTCTCATTGATGCTGAAAATAGCAACTTTCACAACGTTGATTCAGTATTTCGAGCTAGGAATCAAAATTTGCTACGAAATCATTATCCTTCCGCATAGAATGAATGGCTGCACATTTTAATGCAGGTCTGCAATGGAGTTCTGCGGAATGATCAACGCAACCAGTAGTTACTTCGACCGATGCAGAGGAGTAGTTGACCTCGATCGGTTGTTTGAAAACTGCGTTTACGACGCCTGCGCCACCGATGATGTTGGAGCCATTTATCACGTGAGTTCCCACAAACCGGTGACAATTTGTCATTTCAGTCTTATAAAATGCTACTGAGGTTCAGGCTGTGACATGGAAAACGTCCCATTAAACAAAAGACTAAATATTTTATCCCTGTGCTTCGGGATACATCAGAAAGGTTTTCCAAAGCGTTCAAGAGTTGGACCAAACGTACATTCGGTGTCGAGAGCACGAATAGCATAACGTTTGCCTTGTTTTGGTTTTAATTTGCTTGCATTTGTACTGTAGCTGGTTAAAACAGTACAGAGCTTCATATTTCCAGTGTCCGGTCGTGCAACAGAAGACAGTGTGAAAAAATTGTTTGAAAAATATTTGCTTGAATAACACTGTATTTATAAGCGCACTTTTCAGTTGAACTTTTGTAAATTAGCTGACGAAAAAATTGTCAATCTGCTTGAGGGATATCACTCCTTTAGACCTAAGTCACGTGCAGTTTTGCAAAAAATGTTAAAATCTAAATTTCACGTAGAGATTGAGACTCTTAGAATAACCAAACAGATTGCCAACCACTTCTTGTGTTTATAGATGAAATCTGTGACAGCAGAGGCATGCCGAGTCCATGGTGAAAGTGTGTGCGACTGGAGAAATAAAACAGGATTGCCAACACCATCTTGCCCATCAAACTCTCATTTCGAAGCATGTGCATCGGCATGTCCTAATACATGCTCCGATCCTTACGCAGCAGATGGGTAAGAAAAACGTGTCGTGGTAACCCAGTCAGAGTTTTATTTCAGCGAATTTTTGCAACCTTTACAATACACTTTCCGTGTCATTGTCAACTCCTTGCGGATTGGTGCGCAAAATAGATACCGGTTGACGCTAGTATTTCTTGCACCAATGTGTCCATCGTCCATCGGAGTGCAACTATATTCACATTTCTAGCTCCATCAAAATTCCACACTCAACTACAAATCGACCATCAATTTCAAGTGATGAGAAGAAAATTACCTTGTTGTCGAGAGGTGCTCGACGAGACAACCTGGTCCACTGTTTTTTTTTGGTGTCGTGACGCGTTGATCTTAACCTGCATGAATCTATCTAGTATTTCCACCAATATTCTAAAAATCATATCTCAAATGTAATACTTCTGTCCATATGCATCATAGGGGCAAGAATGATAAACATTACGTGAGAAAAACAGTTAGAAACCAAATAGTGTCCTACAAAGTCTGTCTCCACATCAGCATGGATAAAATCGTAGTGAATTTTAAACGAGTATTTTTCTAGTGTTATGAAAATCGAGTTCAGTGTTAGAAACACAAAATTAAAATCTCAGTAGGTGTTACACTTTTATAATGCCATGATGCTTGCATTGCCTCATTGGACTGTTGTTCAGAATTTTGGTACAAGGGCAACCTGCTGAAAAAACAATCTCATTCGCCTAATTATTTAATCATTTAATATCGATTTTTGGTTGCTTTTAGGCTACAACTTTCGAACCTCAGAAGATTCGGATTATAGCCTAGTTTCCAATAAAAACTTGAGTCAAAAAATTTACTCTAGCGGTTGGTGTTCTGGGCCAGGTAATCTGGGCCAAAATGGCTTAAAACCTACCCCACTTATGACGTCACCCACAAAAAAACGAAATCCAAAACTTTCCAATTTTTTCAATGCAAACTATAAGACTTGTCGCATCTTTTGAGGGTTTGAAAAGCTCTCTAGCACAATCGGCTGGCGGATTGTAAAGTTTCAAAGTGTCGCGAAAATAGCGGCTCAATGCGTGATTTCAAAGTACGAGTATTTTGTACACCGGAAGCGAAAAAAATTCATAAGCTCCTGGGAAATTCGTTTTTGACAGAAAGAGTTATCCCATCTCAGTGTAACGTACAGTGACATGTGTGCAAAAATGTGGCGTTGTTTACGAAGGAATGAGTGAATATTTGTGACTAAATGTTGCAAGGGGCAGGACGTTGATATAAAAGTGTGACGTCATTTGTAGCGACTACTGTGGTGTCACTAACTCACTGTTCAAAACTTTATGCAGATGCAACCGGCCTAGAATCGACGCGTGTGTGTGCAACTTCGAATATCTCTTGGAGGACGGAGTTTGCGTTCGCGCAGAGAAGTGTGGTTGCTACCCACCCGACAAGCCACCTGTTCCTCGAGGTGATTATCAACTGCACCCTTGTTTGTTCTATCTTCCTAGCATGATTCCTATGTTGGTTTAATACATGAAGCGGAAACACAAAGTATACAAAACCAGTGTCTTCAAACGATATTAAACCGAGTGTTTTGGCAGGATATGATGACACCGACGCTAACTGTTCCCACTCTTGCGCATGCAAGGGTCCGAACAAATGGGTGTGTCGATCTACATCCTGTGCAGAAGGAGAAGCTTGTTTGCCAGTCGGATCAACTTATCAGTGCATTCAACCGGTATTTGTGGCCCTGTTTTTGTTTTGCTTTTAAGCTAGGCTCAGGCGTTTGAACATGTAGCATCAAAACAATCACTAGACACCAGCTTGTTTTGGTAAACACCATGTTATTAAATTTTATCTTAAAAATAGAGCTTTTTTAGAATTTTTGTGGATTTAGCAATAAAAGCTAATCCATCCGCCTTTCCATTACAGCTTTTAACCAGTTTCACTAGTAAAAGAGATGCATTTAACAAGCCAGATAATGTGGTGTTTTTGCTTAAAGCAAGTAACATCTGCCTTGCCTATACAGTAGCAGTACTTTCTAGGCGGTGCTTTGCAATAGTGATACTTGCTCTGCAGATGACAAATTGTTTCATTTGGGGTGAATCTTTCGTGTCAACGTTTGACAATCGTCCATTCACACTCGAAGGGCAGTGTTCCTACATTGCTGTCGCGTAAGTACTAATATGTTTCTTCAGCGAAAGTCTTAGCTTGTTTGCATCACTGAAAACGTGCATTTCATGCTTTCACAACCAATTTCTGTAACCGTAGGTTTTGTTACAAGTTTTGATGTTACAACAAGACATTACAAATGTTGAACGTCTAGAGTAGTGGTTTTCAACCTTTTTTGAACCGCCACACATTATAGCAACTCCTATAGCCCAACAACACCAATCTAAAACTCGAATAAAGCATATGTAATACAGCAGCGTATATTCAATATTTTTTCGCATACCCTCCAAAAATGGTTTAGGACACCTCTGGGGTCGCGATACCAGGTTGAAAACCATTGGTCTAGAGCAGGGAAGCAGGGATGGGGAACCTGTGGCCTTCGGGCCTAATGCAGCTCGCGTGAGCATTTGATATGGCCCGCATCAGAATTTTCGTTACCCAATTTAGAATACAAAAGTGGGTCAAAACGAATCTGCATGATGAGCAGGTACTTAGATAGTATGTCATAAGAAGCCCCATTCCTTTATAGTTAGATAAAGGTATAATTTCAGGATAAAACCAAATGTTGTTTGCAACCCGCCAGCGATATCCACAATTTATGCGGCCCGTGATAGCATATAGGTTCCGCATCCCTGATCTAGAGTCTAAACCAGTGGTTCTCAACCGCGGATCTGAGAGTGGCATGCGGCTTCCAAGCAACTTTTGTGCCTCTCTCAAGAGTTTTTCAATAGCACCGCTAATATTCTGTATAACAGACTTCGTTCCGCAATAAAACAAACATGTATTTTTAGTGCGTCTCACTAATATAATAGCAAATCTGGATTTGGCTCCCTTCATTCATCAGCTTGAGAACCACTGGTATAGACATTCTAGGTTGTACTGATTTTTTTCAGGCTGAAATGACTAAAGCAGTATGTAAAGATTTGAACTTTTTATCAAACAAACCTTTTCGGAAAATAGTGCAAGGCAAGGATTTCTTCTTTGTTCTTTCCTTGTCCAGATGGAATTCGAATAAAACTTTGAAAACTTAGCTCGGTAGCGTTGGCTATACCTTACTGGTTTTGCGCTAATATACAGTTGAAGCAACGAAGGATTTTTATTTGCATAAAGCTTTGGGAAGAGATTTGATGATGCCATTTTGGTGGTATCGCCATTAGTCTCACTTAGTCTTTTGCTCAAGTCGTAACTGTAATTGAAAATAGATTTTCTCTTAACACTGTGACTCAAGTGGAAATCGCCACTGGCGTCACAGCCACTGGTCCGAAAACACTGAAAGCTTTCAAGCTTTAGAACATCTCCAGCTGGTGAAATTTTTAATTTGCCCTATTTGACTCGAAACCGAAACGTTTTTGTTTTGGTTCAACAAATATATGAGATATTTTTGCTTGGTGGAAAATTTAATTATACACTGCTATTAAATTTTCATAGAGCTGAAGGCGGAGACTCTTGGCCAGCCTTTACTGTAACTGTTGACAAAGGCGACACACATAAAGATGGTTACGAAGGAATGAAAGCTTTTATTGATATACAAGGCAATAAAGATTTTGAAAAAATGCTAGTTTTTTCTTCTACAAGAGCTGGAGAAGTCATGGTAAAATTATCTTTTTGTTTTTATTTCATTATTCAAACGCAATAAGTTTAATACTTTTTAGCCACATTTTCAGTGTTAGCCTTTACTAATACTGTGTATAACTGTAGTGTACATGTTCATTTTGTATCATCCTCTTATTAACTCAGCTCTAATTTGGAATCTTTAGATGTACAAATTCAAAATGTAAAATGTTTAGGCTCTTCTCAGATCATTAATATTTAGAGGGAATTATCAAGTCAGGCTTGAGTGTGAAACGTTCTTTTTGCATGATATTTGTGTGAAACCACTGTTCTGAGAAATGTAGATGTTGCATTGCAACAAAACACATGATCGTGAACACCTAGTTTTGCAATTTGCATTGTGAAATTGCTTAGACATCCAAATTTGGCTGGAAATGACCCAAGAAAACAATTTCGAAACAATATAGGTTTCTGAAGCGTCATTGTAAAATTATGTTTGACGCAAGTAACATACCGCCATATGTTAATGCTGTGGAAATTTGAACCACGCATTTTCAAGACCAATTTTGATTGTGCAGTTGTTTAGCTATGATTAGGGCAACCAATTTTTTGACCTAAAATCGTAAAATTTGGACTTCATAATTTAAAACTTTGACTTTAGTTTGACTTATAAATTTTCTGCCTTTGCAATTGCAAAATAATTCAGCCTTAGGTGTTGAGGTTAACCCTGAACCATATTCATGCGCTCTCTGCTTCAAAATTATAAAAAAATTGTTTGTTTAATTTTGGGGATGATGTATTGATAAGTAGGCTATATTATAACCGACGTAGAGTCAAACCTGACAACACCATAAAGATGAAACGCTATATGCATGATGGATTGAGCATTTACCAAACCACATAGGCTACTGTAAGTCCACGTTTTTTCCTCCACACGCCCATCTACGTAACATTCAATCGTCCAGTAGTGGGCAAAGTAACATTCTTACGTCAGAAATCGTAACACATCGATTATTATGACAGAATTGAAAAAAAACTTGGAGAAGCAAATCCATATCTGTCGTTGTAGTTTCAATAAAATATCGATAAAAAGAAAAAAAACTGTGTTGCAAGAAAAGTTTGACCCAACGATAAATTTTGACCCAATGATAAATTTTGACTTTTTTTGACCTAATAACTTGGGATTCCTTCATGGTATGAGGGTGAAATTTGGGTTGTGGACGTTTCATAAGCTTTCAAAAGACAGAAAAAATTTGACTTTATTGACTTTTGGTTGCCCTACTTATGATGCCAAATCCTAACACGTGGCAGTCAGGTTTACTTTGGTAACGGTAAACAAAGACCCCAAACAGCACCAGCATCAGTGCTTAACTCCTGATTTAATAACCACTCTGTCTCATTTGAAGCTCGTGTAAGGGCTTAACTACTGTATCAGAATCAAAATTAAAAGCTCTTGGTGTTTTGTAGGCTTTCGAGTGTCGGGATCAGCGCACATTCTATCTGCATAAGATGTAAGGACTGACGATGGGTAGCATTACGCGAAATCGGACAGGTGCCTTCATGTAGCCCTCCCTGTACGACATTTGCTACAAATGTCAACCAATGCTGTCACTACGCGAGCAACCACTGCTACCCGCGCTAGATGTGTTCGGCGTGGGGTAAGTCCTAATATGCCCTTCTCAGGACGCGGCAGCAGAAATGCTGCCGAAGGTGACCCACGACCCAATCTACTCCAGCTGAACACCGAGGGTCTCACTGCAAACAAGATCTCCGTCATTAAGCCGCTAGCCTATAAGTACAAGGCTTCCATCATCGTCCTACAAGAGATCCACTGCACAACTGCAGACAAGCTAGTGATTCCCAACTTTTCACTAACTAGGTCAGTCCTGAACAGGAATCACCGCCTCGCCAAGTTTGTCCACGAGTGCCTGGAATGGCCACCGGTCGATCAGTCTCCAGAACAATCAGAGACTGAGTGGTTGGGGATAGACGTCCCAGGATATAAGATCATTAACGTCCACAAACCTCCACACTCGCGATTCAGACCAATGGCCATCCTAACGTTACCTCACCCCAGTCTGTACGTTGGCGACTTCAACTGTCAACATGTCAACTGGGGTTACAACAACGCATTTCCTGACTGTGAGAGCCTGGACGCCTGGGCAACATCCAACAACGTTTGACTGCTGTATGACCCAAAGGAAGCAGCCAGTTTCTCCTCTCCCCGACGGAAAGCCGGCACCTACCCGAACCTGGCCTTCGCGAGTTTCGGCCAGGACAGCCGACTGCCGGACAAACGTGTTCTAAAAAAGTTCCGCAGTCACAACACTGGCTCTCCCTCATAACGCCACCGAAGCTCAAGGTTCCTGCCCACAGCGACCCGTTGGAACTTTCGCAAGGCTGATTGGAAGCGCTTTTGCCTTCTCACAGATGAATCCGTTGAGAGTGCCACCTCCGGACACATCAATTATTGAGAGGGCATACCAAGATTTTTGCCAGAATCCACTATCCGCAACCAAACAATGTATCCCATGTGGCCGTTGGAAGAATTATGAACAATACTGGGACAAAGAGTGCGAGACCCTCTACCGCTCCTTCCTCCTAGCCCCAGTATGGACTGACTCTGATGGAGCCACTTCGTCCCTGCTATCTCGACTAGAACAGAAGCAGGAGCGATGGGAAGAAGCTGTTAATTCCATCGACTTGACTTCTCGTACTCTAGCCATCAGCAAACTTACTGGCAGGTCTGGACGCTCCTCTCGCCTGTGCCCCGTCTCGGCAAACTCCATCTCCTCGCAACTCGTGAAGAACGGGGAACACAGGACCGGGGGCCGCGGGACCACCAGGCTCGTCAACAAGCAGCTGTACGACCTATGGAAGATTCCAACACATGAGGGTCACAGTATCTCTGAACCCTTTAGGCCGTAGGAGCTTTCTGCTGACCTGAGACACTTGAAGCCAGGAAAATCTCCGGGATTGGATTATATCTTCCCGGAGTTTATACCCACGCCGGGTCGGCTCTCAAATCTTGGTTTTCCGATTTCCTCAGTTCCTGCATGCGCCAACTCAAAATTCCAAAGATCAGGAGAAGAGCACTAGTAGTTGTGGTCCCTAAGCCAGAAAATCCACTGGGGACCCAAAGAGTTACCGTCACATATCTCTGCTGTGTGTCCCCTTTAAAATCCTCGAGAGTCTCATCTACGCTCGTGTCAACCAATAATCGATCCATTTCTCCCACAGGAGCAGGCGGGCTTTCGACACGGGAGGTCGGCCGAAGACCAGGTCACCCTGTTGACACAGGACATCGGCGATAGCTTTTCCGCTAGAAAAAAGGCCGGAGCTGCGTTTGTCGACCTCACAGCAGCCTAACACATTATATATGGCACCACGACCTCACCTGCAAGCTGCTGCGATTGCTGCCTGATAGACACATGGTCCATATGATCATGGAGATGGTTGGCAATCGCAGATTTACCCTTAACACCGGAAAAGGCAAAAGGAGCAGGTTACGACGCCTCAAGAACGGCGTCCCACAGGGATCTGCCCTGGCGCCCCTTCTCTTCAACATCTACATCTCTGACTTCCCAACCACCGTCTCCAGAAAGTTTGCATATGCTGACGATTTAGCAATCACCCATGCTGATGGAGATTAGCAGGAAGTGGAATGGGTACTGAGCAAGAACATGGCAACTGTAGGTGAATACCTCCAGCCTTCGAAGCCAAAGCTCAGCACTACAAGAACGGTGTCAGCAGCCTTCCACCTTAACAACATGGAAGTTAAATGAGAAATCAAACTCAACTTCAACAACGAAACTATGCCCTTCTGCTCCGAGCCCAAATACATCAGAGTAACGTTGGACAGGTCACTCACGTATCGCCGACAACTTGAGTCACTTCGCAAGAAGCTGACATCACGCGTCGCGCTCCTGAGGCGGCTTGCTGGCTCCGGTTGAGGTGCTAGAGCAACAACGTTGAGAACAGCCACCCTATCTTTGGTGCATTCAACCGCAGAATACTAAACTCCTGTCTGGTGCCACAGTGCTCATACTCTCCTCATCGACCCCGCCATTAACGACACCTTGCGAATTGTGGCTGGATGCCTGCGTCCTACACCAGCGGACAAACTTGCAATCCTCACAAGCATCAAACCTGCTGAGCTTCGTCGCAATGGAGACACACTATCTCTAGCACGCCGTGCCATGGAGCCTAGACACCTGCTTCACTCAGCGCTAATCCGTCCATCGAGTACAGATGCACGGCGTCTCAAATCGGGACAACCATTTGTAGCCGACGCACAACAACTCAACAGTTTCTCCGACAACAACAACATATGTGCGGCTCAGTAGGCGGATCACCAATGGAACGTGGAATGGGCGGACAACCCCACAAGACTCCGCATTTTCATCCCCGACACCGGCACCCAGCCCCCGGAGCGACCCTCCCAAGAAGAGCCTGGGTACAGCTCAACCGCCTCCACACCAGTGTTGGAGGTTTTCGCTCCTGTGTGTATAACTGGGGTATGGACTCCTCTCTGGTCTTTGAGTGTGGGGGAGAAGAACAAACTGGCGACTATGTTGTTCTCCAATGTCCAATCCATCGACCTCTTCATGGACAGCACGGCCTGGCGGTTCTGGATGATGAGACAACTGATTGGCTGCTCAACATCTGCCCCGAGATCTACTGCGGCCAAGCAGTGGTTAGAAGAACTGGCTCAAAAGAACAAGAAGAAGATTTCCAGTTAAATAATTTCCCATAGATTCCTTGCTTTTTTACCCAAGGAGTGAAGTTACTTGACTATAACAATCACAGTACCAACCCTCCTGCCCTACCAAACATTATATCAACATTAGGTTAAGCTGATATAATTTTTATGATGGAGAAGTTAAAAGACTTGCAAAGAAAGGCTGCTTGTGACTGAAGATGTATTGAAACAAAAGATATGATTTGCATGCATTTTCATAGCAAAAACAGACACCGTGTACAAGAACAGAATTTACCAATTTTTATTGGCCTAACAGGCGTTGTCCCAGCAAATAACGTCTTTTTCACTGTGCTTTAAACTTATGTTGTGTTTGATAGTGCTCAAAACTTATGTTGGGGTTGAAAGTTATTCGAGCTTTTTTGCAGTTCAAGCCTAAGAATAAATGCCCAACAAACCTGGTTCATCGTGAAATGTGACTCTTTATTCTTGCTTTATTCGCTATGCAAATGGTCTTGCTTTACGTGTGCTTCTTTCTTGCATGAGTCTCTTTTCAAGAATAGCAGAAGCAAAATATCTTTGAAGTACATATTGTGACAGGTCGATGGACTTAAGGTGAACATGGGAAGCTACTATCGTGGAGTATTGGTTATAGGTCAAGGCACTTTTGTGGTTCTGCGCTTCAGTTTTGGTCTCGTTTTGAGATTAGCCTGGAACAATGGGTAAGTTATTTTTCTGAAACAACAAACTCACTTTTGACAGGTTTCGAATTTAACTGGCAGTTTGTCACAGTGAGAGTTAAGCATGTGCTCTCCTAGCAATCTTTAGCGAAAACATATAATTTGTTTTAAATTCTAGCCTTCAAACTTTTGAAGGGCCAAAACTTACTCATTACTTTTTGAAAACTGGAATCAGAGACGCCGGAGCAGCGGTAGGGCTGAGGGGCAGTAAAAGAGTTGAAGGCAAATGGAAACTTTCAAAAATCGTTACCAAATATTTTTGTTTCTGTTCAGCAACATTGTTACCTCAAAAGTAATAACAGAACTTACAGAAAACTGTTCTGAATTTTCTGGTTGCGCGAATAGCTGCAATAAATTTGTTTCAAGTCGATATTGATAAACCATGAAATTACCCATGATATATGAAAGGGCACCTACGCCCACGCTGCCCCATTTTTGAAAGGGTTGGAGGAGCATGCTTTCGGTCTCCGGCGTCCCCGACTAGAATCGCCTATACTGGCAGTTCAAGCTGAGAAGTTTTTGTGGGGCAGTCTGACGTGATTTCGCTAATGCTAGTTGCAAGCTACAGTACCTTTTACAGAATGCCAGCAGGTTAAGCTTACGGAGATATCCAAAACAACTGAAAAAGTTGCGTGTAAGCTGTTAAAGTCGCTATCAAGATTTTACTGTGAACTTTAGTAAAAACAAGTGATCACGAGACAACGAGCGAATAGTTTTTGTGTGCGGCTATCGCAACATTTATACCTGGAAACTCTATTAACATTACGTTGATAGACGTCTAATTTGCGCTTTCTTTGGATGCGGCTGTAATTTTTCACATTTTTTTCTTACTCGTTCCGCGATTTTCTTGTTGAAATGTGATCTGAACGACACAGGTTTTTCAAGAGTCACCCAACGTATCATAGAGCTATAGCCGAAAACGTTCAATGCGCGATGCGAATATCTTCCTGTCAGTCAAAAACGGGTTCATTGCACTATACACGCTGTGTCTGCGCATAAAGCGCATAAAATTTTGAAAATTTAGAACAATGATGAGCAATATCGATTATCAAGCTTCTTAAAGCAATTGAAAATACTAAAACTAATTGAAAATACTGCACAAGCTTTGGGTCCACAAAACGTTTATCATAATCCTGCTACATGAGCCAGAAGTAGTGGCGATTCTAGCTTTCAGAAAATGAGCAAGTTAGGACTGCCCAAAATTGCATTTTAGAGGTAGAAGTCAAACCAGTTGATCCGTTAATATTTTTGGTCATATGATAACGGCGTGGCTTAGAAAAAACGAAAATATTTTTTACTGAGACAAAAAGTTGCCTGCGCATTCAGTTGGTAGATTTATGGTAAGATCACTAATTACAGCACAACGTACTGAACTCTAAAAAGCCATGTGTTAGTGCGCTGAGCGCATAATGCCGAACTTACAAATCATGCAAAGTATAGCAGTGCAGGCTCCACACTAAGTAACAGTATGGAAGTTCTGTTAAAACATTCTGGCGTTTTTTCCCGTATATGAGGGTTAACATCGCCTTTTTTCTATCCGCTGCAACTCAGTTGGACTGCTCAAATTTACATCCTCTGCTCTTGCATGTTCAAGCGATGTCAAAACACTGTCACTTAATTTTTCATTGCACATCGATTTTTTAAAAATATTCTCATATTTTCATCTTTGAAACCCTTCCACAAACCACTTTCGTTGCAAGAAGCGTTGGGGTAATAAACAACATTTGTATGCAGTTGACTGCATCCCTGTAACAGTAAGAAACGAAACTAATTGTTCAAGCATTGTGTAGGTCTATCTGATCGTTTTGAAACCAATTTCCTCTCAAACGTCATTTGGGTCTTTGACAAGGTTTGTGAGTAGAATGACATTTATCGCTGCCTTGTCCCTCAAAAATCTTCATTTGCCTCAAGCTTCGTGACCTCAGACTTGTAATAATGCGCCTTCGCTGCATTTTTTACTTTAATACCCTACTTCCTAAACTCGCACTTGATTGAGACAAAGATTCACAAGCCTGAACGGCCAGGTTTAGTGGATCTATTTTGCACAAAAATTAAAGTGCATGTTTCAATGCATTGAAAATACTGTAGTCATAGCAAAATTCAAGAAAGTCTGTCAATGTCGCCTACGCAACAGGTTGCCTGATGCAGATAACCAATGAAATCATTTTGTCGCCTTCTCTAAATATTATTAAACAAGTAAATGCTCGTATGTACAGTATATTTCACTTATAGTTTGTTCGCTATGCTTTGTCGTTATTGTACGTAGTTTGCGTTGATACCTAAACCTACTTTTGTCAGAATCATTGTCACTTTGCACGGAAAGTTTCTGGGACAAACTACAGGCCTTTGTGGAAGTTTTGACAAAAACCCAACCAACGACTTTTCCACCAATGGAACTGCTTATGATGAAATGGAATTCGGCAAAATGTGGACGTATAACGCTTCCGTATATGGAGTTTTGCCTGGATTGTCACCGTAAGTCATTAAACTCTGTTTCGTCTACAGTTTCAGAGAAAAACAGTAAAGACCTTGTGTTAAACAAATTCACGGTTTCGCAAGGTAAGACCATCTGTAAGCAGTTTAACCAGTTGAGTAATACAGTGGATTGAGCACGCGCCACTGCAGCTGGGTTAGTTTCCTACTAGGTTACTTGCGGTTTGTTCAGCCCTTGGCTCGGCGTTATTTGGTGCGTACAATAAAAACTTCACGCGCGGACCTACCAATGATTTGTCACCACAATGCAACATTCACTACGCAAGTGACGGCGTGTAGCCCTGCGGAGCAAGCAAGTGGATATGGGACCACTCGTGACACTCCAAAGTGTTTACGAAATAGGGTGTAGTGGGGGGACGCGTGGCAACTGCGTTGCTACACCTTTTTCATGTTTTGCTTCAAAATGAGTTTGAAGCTGTTTTAAAATAGCTATTTTTATATGCGTTCCCACACCTTTTTTGTTAACACTACATCCCTGTTTACGAATCAAGCCTAATGGGCCTGAACTTGAAAGGAACTGAATTTACTTCGTAATTATTCAAATCAAGCTCCCACAAAAACTCTAGAATATAAGATAAAAAACCTGATAAGAGCTTTGTTGACCTTGACGTCATGGGTTTTTACCCTACATTCAGTCATAGCAGAAACAAACCTCTTCATAACACATTTCTTCTTGAAGAGAGAGTGTTCCATTTTCTTCAAGTAAAGTTTTCATCAATTACTTTGTTTCAGTTACCTTGCGGTGTGTTTTACACCGCACAAAGTTATTTGTCTTTTGTGTTATAAAAAATACTTAAAGAATTTGATTGTCATCAACTCTGTGAAAAAATTGACTTCATGCATTTTATTCTCAGTATAGCTCGCAATGTAAATTAATGCACAGTACTGTACTGTCTGTCTACAAGATGGTTAGATGTGTGCGTATAAGAGAATCGTATTTAAAATGCAGGACGGTTTAGCTGGAAGAAAAGGAAAGACAACGCTTATCTTGAAACTTAGCTGGAATGAAACGGAGTTTAAATTTGAACGTTAGTTTTTTGCTTGTTATGATGCTTACCAGAGTTTCTGATAATTTTCATAACTTAATGAAGATTTTCTGATTTTTTTGGGTACTTAAGTCATAAAAGCATTTCTTCCTAAATCTCAGTATTTCGTTGTTTTTCTGGCAACAACCATCTCACTGACTTTCCTGAAAATTTCCTGCAACAAAGAAATGGTCCCACTTGGTATTTGTTTCATGCTGATGCCGCTGGTCGAGACAAATTATAAAGAATCAAAAGATGCAAAAGTCAAAGATATTTTGAAATTAATAAAAGATGAAAAAATTACAAAACTGCTTAGGACTCTTATTGGTAGTTTTGTTGACTATGATTTATGAGCATTTCAAAGTGTTTGAAATAAATTTTACAAACTGCTGGTTTGCACAAATATCTTCAGCGAAAATTTCGTATTGGTCAGGTCAGGTCTTTGCACTCATGTTTGGTAGACAATAATAATACTCGTTAGGCTTGCCGGGCCGGTCTCAAGGTCATTAGTTTATCGCCGTAACCACAAAGCTGAACCCGCCTTCCACCGATCGTCCAGATTGCTTCCAATCGTTCCCCCACGCGAGGGATCCAGTACCAGGGTGTTATCTACGCCTATCCCTACGTCAATTACACAGACGGCATTATATACATTGATGTGACACCATGCCTTAGCATTTAAAGAATTTCGATGTTAAAAAATTGTTTTGAATCCCATTTTGCAAACGCGGTAATATTTTGCACGTCATTTTAGATCAGCGATTTTCAACCTTTTTCATGCAGCGACCCATTTTGCAACCCAGTTTAACCTAATGACCCCCTTCCGAAAATGTCCAGTCAGGCACATGTAATGCATTTGTGTTTGCACAATAGAAAATCATCACAATGACCAAAAAATAACTTACGATATCACTCTCTTGAACAAAGACTCGTTTATTAAATTGATGCACATGTCAGCATCAGCAAGAGAGACCCGTGCCGTATACAAATCACTCCACAGCACAACTCATTGAAAACTAGAATAACTCCCGCCAAGTATAGTTACCGCATTCAGATATCTTATTTACAAACACAGCACATTCTTACGTCACAAAGATATTTCGTGCGTTGCAAAACGTCACAAAGATATTCGTGCGTCACAAAGATATCGCAACAGCACTGTAATGGTCATAATCACACTTGAGACAATTTTGAATGAAAAAGTAGGGTATAATATTCTCCAGTGCAGGTGATCTTATTATTTTAGCTACAACAAAATGTGGTTCCAGCTACGAAATATAAAATTTAGAAGAAATTATGAATATTTTTATCAGAAACTCCTGCGACCCTAGAAAAAAGGAAAACGAGCCCCATGGGGGTCACGGCCCACAGGTTGAAAACCACTGTGTTAGATGTTCCACGCAGGAATTAAGCTTTGGTACAAAAAAAGAAAAAAATTAGGCCTATCAGTCTAATAATTAAAACAACGGCCATTCGTTAAAAGGGCTATGCTATACATATACAGTATTAAATCTGGAATATTGTAAGTGCGCGAGAATGAGATAGCACTGCGCAAATTGTCTGATGATACTGCGCATTTGCGCACCTGAGAGGGAACACAGGCCACAGCAAAACGTACTCAATTAACATCCGCAGTTCCTGGAGGCGACTATGCTACAAAGAATAACACAAACGTTTTCATCATAACACTTTAGGGCAGCAAGATGTTATTTTTGTTCTTCTCTCCCATTTTTTTGCTTAAGTAGAACTCTCGAGATTTTTCGCAGATGTCGTGACGATGAGAATCAGACTTCACATGCTGCGTGCAGCAATAGCAGGTTCCTCGACTTCTTCCGCAGTCACCGAGCTTGTGGTTTGATCCGAGATCCTGTGTCTGCTGCTTGTAACGAAACAGTCAACACGACTGTTCACGAGATGTCGTGCGAAAAAGCATTATGCGCAAACAAGGCTTTCTTGGAAACCCTGGAAACCACAATG
>Ga0210059_1003584_pt1 | contig 24890 bp, 14 predicted proteins | sample Ectturendosymbi2_FD_188042 | JGI IMG/M metagenome (GOLD analysis project Ga0210059, IMG submission 188042) | Ecteinascidia turbinata endosymbiont from Florida, USA - Sample 2 (SPAdes) (version 2) | ecosystem: Host-associated > Tunicates > Ascidians > Unclassified | place: Key West, Florida...
AAAAATAGAAAGCTTCTTCAGAATGAAGTCAACAGCAAAACAGGAACATTATTTAAACTGTAAAAGGAACAGTTACATCCCCAAAATGTCTGTGGATCCTTGCCCCGTGGGGTCCACAACACCGCCACATCACTTCTCTCCCCATTAGCTTGAAGTTCTACCACCTATCATCCATACTTTAACTCTCAGTTTGCAAGTTCGACCCTTACCTTTTGGTTCAAGACGATCTTCAACGTAGGGTGTTACTTAGAGGGCTTATGGCCTTTCTCTCAGGTCCCTTATCGGGCGCCATTTGTTGCACTTGACTGCATCGCCCTGAACTACTGAGGCAAGCACAAGAGAAAGATGGCAATTCGGGGCATTAACTAACAGGAAAGCAACCAGCAACAATAGAGCTCCCTCGATGAGTTCACTCTACTACTACTAGGTTGCACTATCATTATATTGGGATAAGTGAACTACGATAATTCTCTTGTGGTGACTATCACAGTGACTTGTAACTTATGGGCACCATCAAGCGGTGACCATTTATTTACATGCGGCGCCATCTACCTACCGCCACAATACGTTGCATTCCAAATTGTACAGATACATAGTAAATGAGGTCTCTTTCTAGGTTTTACGGGGAAAGAGATGACTGGGTTTATGTTGTCGGTCATAGACAGAATTGTTTTTGAAATGACCGAAATAAATTAAGTCAATTTGGTCATAATGTCTGAAAAGGTAGGCTAGTGAAAACTGTTACGGCAAGTTTTAATACTTTTATGGTAGAAATGACCGAAAAGTCTCAGCGAAAAAAGAAACCCATGGAGATGATCGCCCCTTTTTAGATCAGCTCCTGCTGCTTTTTAGTTTTTATATCAAGCATTAATGGCGTGTCGAATGCACCAAGAAGTTTATTGCATCAAGAAGTTGTTGTCTGGATAAGCATGGCGAAGCAATTCCTGAAAAAATGCAACTACGTGCTGTCATATGATGTTCGTATTGCATGGCTTTAAAAGTTTTATCTATCATGCATTTCTTTTCGGGAAACATGCAAGATGCTCTCAGACGACAGAAAGGGCTATTTTTCAAGGTATCGTGGATTTTTTTTCGTTTACTTCTATCTTGTACAAAGAGATGTGTGCATGTATCAAAGTTTACTGTCTGGTCGTCGTCATCATCGTTTGAGCCGGTTGTTTTGATCTCGGGGCAGGTGTTGAGCAGCCATGCAATTGTCTTATCATCCAGAGCGGTCAGGTGTTTTCTACCTGGAATAAATGGTGCCGGTTTGGCAGAATGGCAGAACCTTTTAGTGCTGAGACCTGTTCGCAGATACTGCCAGGGCCGTCGCCAGCGGGGGGGCCAGTGGTGCCCGGGCCCCCATTTCACGTTTGGCCCCCGGTTGCTGCATACGTCCAATATTGTATTTGAAAAGTGTGGCCCCCCCTTCTGGTTTTTGGCCCCTCCATCTGGTTTTTGGCCCCCCTGCTGCTAAATCCTGGTGACGGGTCTGGATACTGCAATCAGCAATTTTCAGATCCTCAAGCTGTTTTTCTTTAGTTGTTGATCTTGGGTGAAAATCATGACTTTTGTGCTTACCGTGTTCATACAGCTCCTTCAGCATCGGCGGTGATGCCACAAAAATTGCTGTTTATCGCTACAACAATTTTGTTGACGAAGACACACAAATTCTCTTTGACTCATACAACACCAAAGCCGAGCTGATGCGTCTTTACGACAATATTCCGTATAATGGAGAAGGTACGCAATATTTCCAAGCAAATCAGTGTTTTGCAAACATTGTGTTTTTTGAGTCTTTTAGCGTAGTAGGTTTTTGTGAAGTTTCAAGGTGTATGAAAACTAGATCTGAAAATACCAGGAAAAATGGATTTTCTTTTTATGTAAAACAATTAAAATCATTTATAAAAGTTCACTTCAAATTTTGACCCTTCTTTAGTTGCACTGTCCACTCACTCATCTAATGAAAATGTTTCGTCGTACCATTCCTACAAATTTGCGAACATTACCAGAGCGAGTGAATGCAATATAAAAATAATGCATTTGGTTTGTCATAACCTAAAGTATATTTGCCTCTAAAACCAGCTGCAAAAACATCACCACGAGCTTTGAGAAAATTCATTTCAATGGTTATCTTCATATGCAGTAGAATCGTGGGGCAGGAATGCCTGGGAACGTCGTTCCCACACTCCTTTGTGTGTAGGAACGCGTTCCCACACTCCTTTGTGTGTAGGAACGCGTTCCCACACTCTTTACGTAGTAACCAGTCCTGAAGACGTACATTTTAAATCAGATAGCTCCAGACGTCACATAAATGAATAAATGACAAGCTATCTCTTGCGTAGCACCCTGGATAATTGTGTAATTACTGAAAATGTCAAGTTTTTTGTTGCGTTTCCACACTTCTTTTTTCACGTTCCCACATTTCTTTGCCTGAAAATGGCTAGTTTTTTGAGTGCGTTCCCACACTTCAATTTTTAGCACTACACATCTGTTCATATGACTCAAGTTTAATCAAGAACAATCAGTTTAATTCTAGTTTGGCTACAAGCTACTTGACCCACATGAGGCTGCTACGGTTGATTGCCTAGAAATAACTGAATTATTTCAAACACACTTGCTTCACGACGTTTTAATTACTTGTCTATTCGAATGTTGCAATCCGCTTCGACCGTTGTGACGTATCGGAATGCGTAGCTTTTGTTGTTTTCAGGTACTCGAACCGGACGAGCTCTACATCACGCTAGAGATGTGCTGTTGCAAGAAACGGGAAATCGCCGCGAAGCAAAAGATGTGATTGTAGTAATAACAGACGGCACGTCGCAAGATGGGGTGCGAGAAATATCTACAGAACTTCGGCAAAATGGAATGACAGTAAGCAGTTGACCACACTTTTGCTAAATTCTTGCAATTGCAGATCACGAAATTCCTAAGCAGTACGGCTACGAATTATGACTTGTTTCGTAAATAAAAAGTACAGAAAGCTAACTGCTACAAAAGTGTTAAGATTTTCAGCAAAATGTGTGACTCCAATCAGACTCTATAGAATAAATTTCGCTCAGCCGTAAAGGTATAACTATCGGTACATTAGGAGAAACTCGAAAAAACGTCGTTCTTCAGGATTTGTCAGATAAAAGATTAACATTTCCATAGTCTTTTACGCGACATCAAAATAGCAGCGTTTATTTTGTTCTTTTTCGTGAATTATCATTGGAAAATATTCTCATATTATGACTGGTAGAAGGCATTTTTCTTTCGGTGTGCCTGAATTGCTGATACAAAGTCATTATCCCCATCAGTGTTAAAGTAAGTAAATAAATACGTAAATTTAAAACTGCCTTTTGCAATGAAGGCATAGTTTGCACGTTTCAGCTTCTAATACTGAAAAGTTACAAAAATTGTTAAATGGTATACTACCAAGAATTTACTTTTAAAACCAAGTCAACAACCAACCCTTTCAAAAGCTAATACATGTTAATCAACAGCCCTAGCAATGTAAAAATACAGGCCTTAAACTACAAATATGGAACACATCAATGAAACGCAGCTAAATACCTTGGTGCTACATTTGACGACAAATTCAACTGGAAGCCTCAAGTAGAAAACCTAATGAAACAGCTTTCAAATTAAGGCTTGTGGAATATTGCACGGAGTGAAGTAGGATACTACACCAATATATCTGTCCTGATTTGCGTTTATTCTCTTTTTCTTTTTCGTCTCATTCAATTCTCTCCTGCAGCAGAGCCAACAAGACCCCTCTACTCTTGTTGAACATAATACAGCAATTTAAAAGCTTTGCGATGATCCGGACCTACGCACAAGTAATTACTCTCCGTAAAGGCGACGCAGTCAAATCTATCAACAAATTTCTTAAAATGGGAAAACGATTTCACGTCAATCCACGCATGCTCAGTCCTCAAACCTGCAAGAAATGCTTACGGGTAAAATGCTGAGGTGCTAGAACAAAAAGAATAAGTGAAACACAAGCTGCGGAAAGTAAAAGCTGGAAAATACCCCGTTCTCCTATAAGTGATGTGCATCTGGTTATTAGTTTGTACGCTTAGTTTGCTAAGACATTTATCTTCATAGAAATCCAGAGAGTCAAAACTGGGTGTATTACATCCAAACATTCCATTTGGTTTTTCGTCAACCATCTGTGCCCCCTCTGAGAACAACTGGGATACGTAGGCATTTTCAGTTAGTCTGAACTTTGTGCTTATGATTTGTGTGAAGATCTTTTGTTGCATTTCATGCATGGTTGTTTTTCAATCACTTGATGTCCTTCACTTTTCATTATCATTCTGTATTGAAAAGGTAAATTCATTCTTTTTCATACTCGCTTTTCCTCTTAGGAGAGTCGAGGGACAGCAGCCCTCGGTCTCAAAATACCTCACATTTTTTAGAAATCTCTGATAGTTGTGCTGGCTCCACGTCAAGACGGGTCTAAGCAAAGTCGGAGATGTAATCACGCCACCTAGTCCTTTGTCGATGGCTACACCCACGGGAAAGCGGCAGTAAATAAAAAACAACACAATAATGACGTCATGATTTGCATTCAACCGCCCCTATCTACGCTACATTGACTTGAGCACATAAATGTAACTAGTACAGTGCTCTCCAACAGGGGCTCCGCGGAACCCTAGGATTCCGCAGAACATATAGTGGGGTTCCGTGGGTTTCAAGGGTTCCGTGAGGGTTCCTCGTTTTTTAGGGGAAAAAATTTTTTGCTTCAGTATGTTGATGCGTTATTTGGAAATTTTTTAGATCAACGGCTCGCATTCACACTCCACGTGGGCCAGTTAGTTATACAGGAGGTTGAGTGCAGATGCAGAAAAAGAAATATTGGTAGCTGTTGCGTCACTTGTTCATTGTTGTGCAATTAAGAACGTTATTGTTGCATCACAGATGTACGATGTTGCCGATGTGCAGTTCACAGTAGAGTGGACTGAGTATAAAATAGATTCAGCCTGAGTATAGTAACTGGCCAGTCCAACTTTTGTGGAAATAAAGTAAAAAGAATGTGAAACCCAACGTTTTACTATTTAATCAAGTCAGATGAAGCAAGATAGCATATCTAGGCATTACGGGACCATGGTTGTCAGCATAGGCGTACGGGAAGGCATTTTCTGGAGGGGGTGGAAAAAATTTGCCCTGAAAATAACAATTTCCCTAAAATAAAACAATTTGATCTGAAACTAACTTTTTTGATCTACCGACATCCGATTGTTTGGTTTTTACAGAAAACGAGGGCTTGGTCCAGATCAAAGTCATTATAACCAGTCACAACTTTGGTCCAGATTACACACTACACTAGCCCAAATTACACGGATCACCCCAAGGGAATATACACTGTATACTGAACATTTTTTCACCGTTCAGAATTTTTGAGCAACTTGCGCTTGCCCTGTGAAACAGAGTGTACCCTGAATTCACTGTATTGCATACATATTTTTTATCATTCAGGATTTTTGAGCAACTTGTGCTTGCCCTGAAAAACAGAGTTGGCCTGAAATTTTTCACTGTATTCAAATATTTTTTATCATTCACGATTTTTGAGCTACTTTGCACTTGCCCTGAAAAACAGAGTTTGCCCTAAAATTTTTCACTGTATTGAAATATTTTTACCATTCAGGATTTTTGAGCAACTTACGCTTACCAGAGGTTGCCCTGATAATTTTCAAGCCGGGTCTTGAAAGGGGACGGGCGGCTGTCGCCCCTCGCCTCGTACGCCTATGGTTGTCAGATCTCTATGGAACAAAAATGCCAAATCGCTCATCAAAATATGTCAAATATCTTCAAAACATGATAAACAAGCCAAAACAGGACGATGGATGTCTATTTTGAATTATCCGGATGAGCAGTGGAAAAAATTCAAGGTGCTATTGAATCAAGCCTAGGATTATTGAACATCAATATATAAACAAATAAATAATTGTTATTCTCCAGAAATACCCATCGTCTCTCATAGAAATGCTTGATAAAACATACTTGTGAATGTTTGAAAAATATAAAAACAGGTTATGAAAACACAAATATGCACCATGGCATAATGTTATCTTGAATCTGGTACACAAGCGTCTGATATGTTAAATATGTCACAATTCCACAAAATATCTATTGCAACATGCGATCACAGAGAACACCCACAGAAACAATATCAGGCTTGCCAGTTTCAGATGGACCAAATGTGCCAAACGGCATCAATAAATGTCAAACAGGCTGAAAAAGTTCTAAAGCACAAAACAGACAAATTTTTTAAAATGGCAAATTTCTTTTTTCTGTCAACACCACAAAAGAAGGCCACATACCAAACTATGACGTACATGCCAAACAGCGTTTTATCATACCGAACCACTTTAAATAAGGCCAATTTTCTGGAATTTAGCATTAAAATGCCAGCCTTGCAACCAGTCATGCCAGATTATTTTACAAAAACAAGCAAGTAAATTAAAAACGAAACACAAATCCGAAAACAAGCCCAAAATAAGCAAACTTACACAAAACACGCAAAAGTTCCATAAAATTTGAAAAATAAGCAATTTGCAAATAAAACCAGCCTCAAAACAAGCAACCTGCAAGCCTTCGAAATACCGCATGTCAGAAAAAAAACAAGCGCAATTTCGCGGGAAAATCGCAAGGTTGGCAACACTGCTGGCAACCTTGTGCAGGACAGACACGAGCCTGGTAGCTCAGTCACAATACGTACAGTATGACGTAACAATACGGAAGAACACTTCCTGCTCCTTTACCAACTAGGATCAAATTTACTTCTGCGGTCTCATGCAACAGCGCAGATTAGCGGTTGAAACGTTCCGGAAAAATCTTACAGTTCCTAAAGTGTGCATTGAAGTCTCCCAAGAGTATCAATGATTTGTTACCTTTCGCATTACTTGTTTCTTTCCACGAATTTCAGGCCAGCTGTGCGCTAGAGTTTGGGGCGTATAGTAACAGGTAAACAGATACAGCAAATAAACCTTAGACAACGAATTTTATCTTACCATTTGAAGTTTATAATGAGATAATTTTTTTCGTAGCGCTATAAAGCTTAGCCGATAGTTTTACCTGCTGATACTGTAGGTTGCAAACGAAACACTGCTTGAAACGGCACGTTTGGAGACATTTCGCGTAATTGAACTTCAAATTTCTCAAATTTAAAATAGTGCTATTGAAGAAAAATAGGAATAAATCAAGTGCTTTCAATTCCCAATTTGTACCGATTCCTCCAACTTGAAAAATACTTCTTTAAAAGCAATCGTCAAGTCAAGTTGTTTTTTGAATAAGACTGTTCATTTCAATGCTTTTGTACAAAATTTGGGGTTGGTTATCTAAAAACTTGCTTGTGACATTATTTTTCCACGGTTATCCAGGAAATACTTGAATTATCTTGTACATATAAGCTATTCGTCTGCCTGCGAAAGGTTGCCTAATACCAATTGTCATGTCTTGCAGATTTTTGCTCTTGGCGTTGCACCAACAAGCGGATCACTGCATAAAGCGCACTTGCTTGAAATTGCTGGATTGAAAGATAACGTGTTGATCGCGAAATCCGGGTTTCGTGGACTCGATGCCACGTTTTCAAAGAAACTGAGTGCTAAGATTTGCGGCAACAGATGTGTGGACCGCTATCGTGATGAACTCTGATTGTACGTCAACGGCGCAATTCTTCCTCAGAAGATCGCGTGGATGGGTACATTTGTTTCCGAATCATATGCTTTAAACAAGAATTGTAATTAAATATACGGACATATTCTTGGTGTTAGTTTTCTATAGCGATAAACACAGCCAAAATTTAAGAACATCTAGATGTTGTATTTTCACGGTACAGACAAAAAATAATATAGAAACTTTGAAAAGAGCACGTCCTTATTGTAAAAAAGCGGAAAATGTTTCAAACGCGAAAGGTGCAAGAAGCAAAAGTGTTTTCAGTAGTTACATACGCACGTAACTTTTGTTTCAAGATCTTTTTTTGGCTACGATTTGTAATCTGCTTGGACACAGACATTTTTGGAAAACTGAAATTGGCGTTGTTGTAGATGCTTTCAACCGTTTGCGGGGAACCAGGGTCGGATCCAGGGGGGGCGATTGGGGCGATCGCTCCCCTTAAAACCTCAAATTGTAATTTAATTCACCATGATTTTGTGCAATTCCGAAAACAACATTCGCGATATAAGGCCATTTTGTCGTCCATTGTTTTTTACAGCAGTTTTGTGAAGTGTATTTCATCTCTCTTACAGTAGCGAAGCTGTTGTGAGGCTTGACTAGCAAATATTAGTGAAATCGCCCCCCCTAAACTTACTGGCTGCATCCGCCCCTGCGGGGAACAGAGGTGTTGGGAATAAGGGCCCCCACTATTTTAAGAGGATTTGAAATACAAAGTACCCCACTATTTCAGTGCATTTTTATTTTTTCTTTATAAAATGCATCATATTCCAAATTTTGCGGAGTGCTGAGCTTGTTGATAAAGCAAGTTTATTTTCAACTTAACCTTTTGCCGTTATACCGTGCACGCGTCGCTTCGTCTTTCACTGATTACCTGATAAAAAAATCTCTGACAAATCAATGAATGGTTTGTTTGTAGTAAGAAAGTCGGGATGGTCGTGTGAGCAGTAAACTTAAAAATGATACATTGGTCCAAATACATATTACTCGCACAAAATTTTGCCGCCCCTACTTTCAATACTCAGCCTATGTTGCAAGGGTAATTCACGTAATTGCTCAAACGACTCGCTAGATCAGTGGTTCCCAATCAGGGGTGCGAGATATCATCCAAGGGGGTACGAGAAGCGCCCATCTTAATGACAGAATATTGCTCTATTCATTACTCTCATGCAGATGTTTTCCTTTCTTGTGCAATGGATTAAAGACAAAAACGTGAGGTTCGTTCAAACCTGTGTGTTACGATGCTAATTATTAGCGTAAACATTAACTGCATGCAATATAATCTTAGTAAGAGCTTGTACTAGTGTTTGCTAGAACAAGTATTGTGTTTTTGTGACATAATAATTACTTTTCTGGAAATTTCTAAAATAGTCTGAGCGTAGTACTGTACAGTGGCGTAGCGACGCTAAGTGCCGCCCGGGGCCGACCATAAAAGTGCCGCCCTTTCCACCCCTCAAATTTTCTTTCAAAAATTTAAAATGAAAGATTATGTTTCGTGCATATTTAGATACAAGTTTCAATGAAGCATCTTGAAAATAACAGTCAAGCACTCACAAACTGAAATGTGTCTATTTTTTCAGTGTCGATTATGAGTCTTACTTTTTCTGCTTGCCACCACCTTTCTTATCATTAATTTTTCTAGTTTTTGGCTTTTTTTACCTAGGCATATACGAACCCGAAATGTTTCGTCAAATTTTCTTTCTTGTTGGGTTTTAATCTCAGGTAAGCTCACCGCATGACTCTTTACTAGTTTACTCAATTCAGGGGATTACACGAAAAAATTAAGGGATGCGATGGCGGCACACCACTTTACAGATGTAAACATTTATGTATGTTAAAACTTCGTATATTATCCCCATCTTTAACTAAAAATATTATATATACTACATATACCAGGCTATAGTAATCAATCTGATAATATGATATCAGTGATGTAAAGAACGTTTCATTGTTCACTTCACGTTTCAGTACTGGTTTAATCCTCTTAGTATGTATAAAAGGCTTCAAACGTTAATTCTGTCGGCACTTGCACGGAGCCCTCTATTGGTGTGGGGACCCATTTTGAAAAAATATCTTAAACAGGCTTAAAATTATGGTTGAGAAGCTCTGGCTTGCAGTCTTCATCGTCACCTGCGCACTTGGTCGTCCTGTTGTGTTGGACCTCTTCCAAAACATGTGTGTAGTATTATTCCTTGCCTTTGTTCGTTACCAACAGAACCGTCGCCAGAAGGTGTTCAATTGGAGACTTTACGTTTGTGCACGGGGATTGACATTCTAAAATTTGACAAAAAATCTACTGATTTATAGTGCTTCATAATTCTGAGTTATAGTGCTTCATATTTCAAGAATTGGAGGTTTGTTTTGGGGGCTAAGCCCCCGTGGCGACAGGACTGGTTGGCAACATACGTCTGTTTCAAAACCTGTATTACCAAACCATGCTAGGTGGGACATAGGCCTTTTTTAATGCTGAGCGGGGATTACAACTTTTTACGTTCGACGGTAAGTGAGTTGAACAACTTTATTCAGCACAGCCACTGCCAAGTTGTACAACTGTTTTGATTAACGCCCCCTATTAATAAAAGCCTTCACCACAATCATATCTAAACATATCGTTTGCCCTTGCGTTAGGTTTCAGACTAAGGTTCTCGCCTCAAATTCATCGAAATGAGAGCCACACCTTTTCTAAGCTTTACTTGTTGAAATGAACCTTTATATGACTGCAAATGTTAAGTAAACCGTTGAGCAAAGGAGACTTTTGCGAAACTCACGTTGCCTATCGGCTAGCTCTGATTCACTCTATTGCCATTCAAACGAACAATCTGATCTCAAAGTTACCCACGAAAACACACCAAATGCATCATCCCGCTTCAAGAACGTCATTTTCTGACACCATCACGTCATGCAGAAAAACAGCCGTTGTATTGAAACTGAGCAAAGTTATCTTTGCAGGGATCTTTACTTCAATCGTCAAAATTTAATGTTGGTAAGCCCACCTAATGACTGGGCTACAGCTTATGGCACTTATTGAAAATATCTCCACTGAACATTAAAAAATAGCATGAGATGTGCCAAGAAAAGTTCTTTTATGTTTTGGCGACAGCAATAGCGGCATGCCAATGCCTGAAATTTCTTCTTACCGGGGCAGTTGAGGCGAGCGATCTTGCCCAAGCGGCGCTACGGGGTGATTTGGACACACAACCTTCCAATTGTGAGGCGGACACTCTACCACTGAGCTATCGTCGCCCCAGCACAATCTTCGTCGCCAATGCCTAGGTGTCAGGTGATGCTATGATGCGACGGTGGAGCGTTACTGAGGAACCAATGATACGAGGAAAAGGATTAAGCTAGCCTTGACTATTTACCGTGATTTCATGCAAAATTTTTTATCAGATTTTGAGAGGAGGGACAATAAAAACCGTGTGTTTGCTGGTCCGCAGTCAATTGTCATCTCTTTCCTTTGTTCAAAGAACTATTTACTGAGATGGTGGAAATGGCTTTGTCTGGCGAGGAAGGTGTAGGGACTGGGGCACAATCGCCACACAAATAAGTGGGTTAAAAAAACCCCAACTTCAAAACAAACACTGGAGAACTTTCGCACATTGGGTTTTTGACCCGGGCTTTGAATGAACATTTCACCAATTTGCTCACTCCACAGCCACATGTGTTTTTATTGGCTAACCTACCAGTCTAGGGCTTCTAAACACAAAAATTGAAAAGACTTGGAACTTTTAAATCTTTCAAAAATTTATTTTTGATCAGCAAAGTGCCGTCCCCCTAAAAGTGCCGCCCGGGGCCCGCGGCCCCCAGAACCCCCCCTGCTACGCCAATGGTACTGTATATACGCGAGTGGATTATTCATTTCATCATTCTCAGTAAATACATAGTTCTGAGGTAAGTTGATCGTAGAGGAAAGGAGTCGTGTGCACTTCCTTTCATATTGAAGCGAATTGTTCTTGTGAAAGTATTTTTTGTTAATTTGGAGAGACGTGAAGGTCTACTCTACGTAATTTCGAGTGGAGATAATAATAAAAACTTATCTGATTTCTGATTATCATCATAACCCTTCATTATATCGAAGAAAAGGAAATGCAATGATGACTACGTTCATTCTGTTTTCATTTGCATCGAAAAAAAACGAAGATTTGCAAAAGCCTCAGTGTATGCTCTGTGAAACTGTTTTCTCCAACGTAAATTTGAAACCATTTAAGCTGCAAAAACACTTCGACAAGCTAAAAAAGCCCGTTCTTGATTAATTATAAATTATAGGGGGTGCGAGGTCAGAACAATATTTTTTAGGGTTTCAAAAATAAAAAAGGCTGGAAATCCCTGCACTGGATAGAAATTTGTTTCCCAGAATCGAGGAACCGATGTAACAAACAGATCGCTCGGCTGACTGGGCACGCAATAATTAGTCTTCGAATTCAGCCAAAGAGATCTTTACGGTCGTCTTTAGTGCTTAAAAAAACTGTGGGAAGACTCTATAGCAAAAAGAAAACGTTTGTAGTTGCAGTCAAGACAGTTGAGCGCTTTTTCTGTTAACCATTCCACAAAATCGACAACAAATGCACTTTTGAAGCACATCAAAGCAATACTTTGGCATCACAAGCAGGTCGATGTTCCCTCGACTACGTTTTTGCCTGAATGGCATCGCATTCATATATAATTCAGTGCGTTTTATCTCTTCAAGGAGTCGGCAACCTCCGGTCTAAAGTGTTCTATAGTCCGACCTATCGCACTCCCAGTTATTTATTATTACATCTGACCTAATTGTACTTGCAACAGACAGTGTTCACTCTGAGAAAATTTTACACTGATCGAATGTTTGTTTTAATGAGCATGAATATCTTAAAGCTGAGTTAGGAGAGCTATAATTGAATTGCAAACTTTGTGAATTATTAGAATGAGTATAAAATCATCATAATACGAACAAAGTACACATTTAATTCGAAAAGTTTGTAAAAAGGCTAGCCGAAATGCTCAGTTAAAATTGAAGAATAGGAAATTAAAATGAAAAAACGATTAACGAAATGCCAAAGTGATTGAAATCAACTTTACACCTTCTACCACTTTATAATAAGTTTTTAATACTACCCATTCTATCATGTTGAATCCTATTGCAGAAAGCAGAAGCGCATTGCGCATTACTAACTTCCCACAACATTCACCTGTGTTGTTTCAGGTTACCTGTTGCTCATATACTGTAGCACTCTATGTTATGGAAGAAAATAACAAGGAGAAAACATATGCTTCTTTTCCAAAACGCGCAGTTTTTCTGTTCCCTATTTTTGAACGGTAATCGCGTGCTATTCACCGATTTTCAAGTTTTCCTCCAGATGTCACCATATGCTGTAGCTTGTCGGTAGTGATGTCACGAAGGTGTGAAAAAGAATGCATACTCCCATTGGTACTTCACGGTGATCCCCACGTAAACAAAAGCACGAGCAGGATTTTGAACAGTGCAAAATGAATTTACAGTGATAGTGTGGCAGAACCTTTACGGGAGAGGATAAGTGCTTTCAGAAAAAAGGCGAGAGCCATTTCCAAAAAACCTTGGCGAGAGAGAAAACATAGCATCACTGTTTCTGTGCGAAAGTCAGGCAAGAACTGTTAGTTCCCCCTCCCCTGTTCTTGACTTTGGCTCCTCTGCTAGATTCGTATTTCAACCTCTTAGATGGGAATTTCCGCGTGAAATAACTTTTTACAATAGCGTTAAGAGTTTATAACCTGTCACAGTCTCTACAATTGCCAAAAAATGTAGCATAAGGGTCAAGTGATTTAAGATCCTCTATCAGTTGACATGAACTGTACCCGCAATTTAATCCAGTTGTCCTAAACATTATTCGGATCGCGGATCTCTTGCCACACAATCGGAAACCTGCGTAACCTTTGTCAAGTAATTTCTAAGCAGGTGGGACCCTCATAATAACCGTTGTAATGTTTTAAAGTGCTTATTATATAGTTATTAGTGTTTTGTGGCAACGCTTGTCTAATTTTGCGGTACGCTTCGGTGCTGCAGAAATCCAGTAGGGAACCACTCATGGAAAGAGATAGTGATAAACAATGACGTCAAAAACAGTAGTTTGAAGCAGAAATACAATTGTTCTCAATTTCTTTCGTCTAATAAAGAGTTTTGTATAATTGCCTGTGCGTTTGCAAAAAGTTAATTGAAAATGGGCGATTTGTGTAACCTAAGCCCAAAACCCTAGGAACTATGTGCTAAACTTTTGGATAAGATTTATCAAAACTGTTCTTAATACGTTTCTATTTTCGCATCTTTTGATCTTTCTTCCCAACATGAACTTGTTTCTCATCAGTTTTGGAAACAATTCAAAAACTTTGTTGCTCGTTGCTCAAGCAAATCGGAATACTGACGACATAAGACATTGCTTGATTGGACGCGTTTTATTTTCCAATTCAAACCATGCTTTTAAGTGTAAAATAAAAAAAAGTTGCTAAGTTACAAGATTTTGCTAATGTCACATCACCTGTATTTTACAAGGGACCCATACACGTTTTATTCAATAGCCAACTTGTAATCAAAACATCAGTAAAGAAACCAGCTCTCAGTGGTACTAAAAGATGATAGCAAGAAGAAACTGGATTAAACATTTGGGTATTTGTGGACAGAAGCAACAATACTATGAAACGCAATGTCGAATTATTTTACAATAGAATAAGAGAAAATGAATTTGTTACTTTATTCAAATTTTCAGGTTGTTACGTCACGTCAACTTATTTGTACAATCCAGCATTATTACCTTAGTTTCATATTTGACACTTGCTTAGAGTATGGGTAGGGCTATCACGTTTTTCTGTTACATGACCTAGTTTCGAGTACAAAATCTTTAAAATTTGTTTCAAGTAGGTCATTTTCTGTTATCATTTCCTTATTTGGTCAAAAAGCAATTTACTAAATCTATTCGAAACAACAAAGGTATGAAAATACCAATAAAATGAAGCACAATATCAAAATATATGGCAACTAATACTTTAAGTGGTTATGTTACATCTTTTAATAAAATCCACGCGGGGTCTTGACGCAACCAATTGAAAAAATAAGTATCAAAACTTTTGCGCAAGGTTGAGGTGATTAGTGATGCAGAGTATAGGCATGAAGAAGTAGAAAAATAAATACTGAAATATCGAAGTACTTGATAATAGCCTTATCCTACGTATCATTTGTTCATCTATTCATTTGTTCATAGTGTTTGCTTTTCAGTTAGTCCAAACACTTCAGTAAGTTTGCGCTTGATGTTGACGTTGTTGTACCCTAAACGAGACTCCTTTGGTTTCACATTTCTAACAGTTGTTGCAACGCTATTTTTGTAATAACGTGGGTGGTGTCACGAAAAATAATCAGTTCTTTTCCGACAAATGTAACTCTCTGTGTTTCCTCAATTTTAAAACGCTTCTTTAGTTCAATGTACCCCCTATTGTCAGAGTTCTTACAACTGGTGTTAACTTGTTGTACAGTTGTACCGAGGTTTTCACTGGAAGAAATTGGCAGAAAATAATCAAGTATAGCGCCGACACCATTGAGTTGAGTTGAGTTTATTTGGCGAAAATTGGGAATTCCAACACAAGAAAGAAATCATGGCAATTGCAAAAACGCCAGGGCACCGAAAAATCGGAAGGTTATCGAGTCGTTGCCCCTGTTGACCCCCGATTGTCAAAAAATTTTAACATATTTTATGCTCCTAAACTCTCAAAACCTTTAATAATAGAAAAGGCTGCATATTTCGTTAAATTCGCGCAGAATTGACAGAAAAATCCTTTAAAATAAAATACGATTTAGAAGATATGGACGAAGAAATAAAAATATTTTCCTGGATTCACAAATCCGAATGAACCTGTGGAAAACGTAGAAAATCTCTTTCACTTTTCAAAGAAAGAACTTTGCCCTGATGGGTAGGGGTAAAGAGATTAGGATGAAAATTTTGCAATTCAATTGGATCTCTTAGGTTCTCGTAAATGGAAATACAAATGAAAGAAAGAAATCAATTGCCCAAATAAGAATTTTCTGAAACAAAGTTACCTCCGTTGCGAAGCTGTTGAAGGTTTTGTGAAGAAGGTATTTTTTTTTGCCTGTTAACCTTTGAAGCAATTGCGATTCTGTGCGCACGTTGCTATGCCAAAATGACCGGAGTGAACCTTCAAGCTCACTGCTCGCCAAGTTAATGCTATTTCCCTTCGGGTAGAACCTCCCACGTGCTATATGACCACGACGAATCGTTTGGTAATAACATAAGTGCAGATCCGCAATCGGCGAGGTGCACTTATTCTGTAATCACACTCATAGCTCGTCTGTTATTATAAACCCTGCTGCCAATGGAACAATTACAGATCTTAATGCATATTCCAAAACCAACATGTTCGCGCTTTAGTGGGGAGTTCGTTTCAGGGCTTTTAGTACAGCACAGAGGTTCAGTGGCACTTGCAGATTAGAGTTACAGCAACACTAGATCATGAATTCTTTTGCGTTTCCGGGGATGGATGTATTTTGTGTGCTTGTCCAACCGGGTGTTTGTTCCAGAACATGCAGTGGTAGTAAGGCTTAGCAACAGCGATACCGAAACAAAGACTGTTTTGCTAGGACGACATCTTCACATTTTTTCTAATCTGTAATGAGACTATCATTATGTATTTTTCTAAAAAAGAAATTAAATTTAGCTGCTACTTTTACGTGTCATTGACGTCATAGACTCTATATAAATTTGTGGGAATGTGTGACGTGATGCTGTAACATGCAAGCTAAGGTGTGAAATACAAAACTTAAAATTTCAATGTCAGTGTACTTAGCGACATCCTGATTCGGTTCTATTTCAATATGGCTTGAATTTTGCTTCAGTTCAAAATTTTATGATTAGTTGTTTCATGAAATGAGCCAAAATTTAAGCGTTTCGGGGAAATGTTTCTTGAAAATGAAAAATTTAAGGTTGAACAAACTTGCTGGAATAAATTGAGTATGTCTGGAATGCTCAGTTCCATTTCATTTTACAGTAATTCACACTAAAAAAGAAAAATGTGACAAACCAAATAGTTGCCAAAAGTTGCTGCTCCAATTGGACCATTGTCTCAAATGTCAAGCTATCTGCAAAACATCTCTCAATGGAAAAGATGTGTATCGCAGTAGATTTAATGACTAAATTAAGATCAAGACATAGGTTCATACAAGAAAACCGAAGTTTTATTCAGATTTATGAGAGTTTGGACGTTTCTGTTCTGCGCTACTTCTGTAGAAAGTCGATCGAAAACCTGCAGTAGCCTAAATCCGGTTCCGATGACAGTGTTAGCCAGTGTAGGTGTAGGCATATAATGTGAAGTTATTGTGGAAGACTAGCGTCCGATTTCAAAGAATGACAAACCATTTGCAGCTTTGCGTACAAAACACAAGTGCTACAGAGAAGGGGATTCCGAGATTTGATGAAAGTCGCTTCTAGAGCGGAGAGATGAAATGGAGTGCGAGCCCGAGCGAGAACAGAGAACTTGTCTTGATTGTAATGTGAGGCGCATTGGGCGTTGTCAAGATGTTGACCGATGGCGTATTGGTGAAATTGTGGGGGATTGGTGGCCTTACCGCGGCGGGGAAGGCTTTGACGGATGTGTGGAGTTGGAGGATTGACAATCGACTTTGGAATGTGTTGTTTGATTCGCTCTTCTAAGCGCTGAGACGTGCGACCAACGTACCGGCTGTCAAAGTGGCACACAAATTGGTAAATTACGTTGCTTTGATGATGGGAAGGTAGCACGTCTTTTTTTGTTGCTGGTAAGAGCTATCGGGTCGTAAAAACAACACGTGGTTCGACGGAAACGAAGCAGCGTTTCACGGCAGACGTGATCTGCTTTTCGAACTTCGTCGAAACGTTTCCGATCCATGGAACGTGTAGGTATGTAAGCGCCCTGCAGAGCAGCGCATACATTGAGAGCGCAAGGAAAAGCGCATACCCGGCCAAAGCATAACATCCTCGATAGTGAAATCACTATCGGAAGCTTCCTTTGGCCTAATGGGTTGAGGCGAAGTAAAAGAAAAGGTAGACTGGGCATTTTTTCACTGTGCGGACTGGGTTCGAGTTAAGTTGTTGAAGTTTTCGTTTGAGAGTAGAGTTGATTGAATTTGATAGTTTGTTATCAATTTGTCAGTAGGAAAATGTTTTTCTATTAGTTTTGGAGCTGATGAAATGAAAGTTCACCACGGTTGGGCCCCCGTAAAAACCTTATTTGCCTCCTCTGAAAAATTTGCTATTACTCCCCACCTGTAAAAAATCCTTCCAATACCCATGGTTACGGACACAGTAGTTATAGTATTTTCTATGAGTTACAGTATTTCTAAAGTTACAATTGCCAATGTCACAATCAGATGTTTTCGACATTTGCGAATGCAAGCAAGGTTATCGACTGAAAATTTCTATGTCCGGTGTGTGTAGAACACACGAGCTGCAGGTGGTTTTATGTGATGCACAGAGATAAATCAATGGGTCATTCAATTAAGATCCCTGGTCTTTTTTATATTTGTTTCTGCGTTTTAACTTCTGATTGACATATCGGTAAGTTGTTGTTCTCATCTACTTTTTTCTTCTGATATAGCTCACGCTTAATGTGTAATATGTATTTTTCGTAAAGTTTCCATTTTTGGGAAAATAATTTCGAATTCAATCCGTCTACTTCTCGTGAGGTAATCGCTTCGTATAATCGCAGAAAACGGAATCACGCGTTTGCCTGACTCACATCCGACGGAGGATAACGATGATAAAATCACATGCACGAGAATTGATGTGTTTAGCGCTACGATAAATCAATCACATTCGTGTACTTCGCATAACAGGCGTGCACACAATATTGCTTTAGAAGAGGATGAAAAATAATCTAACATAAAATTCGTTTTAAAATAATTATGTTTTAATTTGAAGAATTTTTTCTGAACGAAAACAGAGGTTTGGCAAAAGACGCATGTCGCACAACCTTGTAAAAATGAGAGATAAATAAGTTAAAAATTTTGTCATGTTAATTAGTTACAGTATAAAGGTTGTCATATTTCAGCTAATCACTTAAAATGCAGCTTAGTCGATAAACATACGGTAGTCAGTATGAGAACTGAGGCGTCTTCCACAAGTTCTACACCAAAAGCGTAATTCCTACGAAAAAGAGGGGAGTATCCTCTAATGTTTGTTGACAACAAAGAAACAATGTTGAGTTATGATAATAACGTCTTCCAATAGTCACGTTGCAGATACATATCTCTATGCCAGGTGCAATAAGGCAGAAGTGCAAAAGGTTTGTGTTATAGTCCAGTACTAAGAGCGCAGCGGTTCTCAACCTTTCAAAGCTGCGGATTAACTTTCATGTTATAGGTACGTTCCTCATGTAATCAAAATATTTGATTAGCGTAAAGTGTGTAAAACGCCTGTGACCAACGCCACTTAGGGCACTTTGTTTTTCTGTGGTTTTTACTTCACGTCCGGTCTTTATTGTGTCCTGCAGGAGTCGGCAGACTTAATAACTTCACGCAGTCGGGTATGAGAATGATTGGCTTACAGCCGGTATTTCGAACGATCGCAGTCGCAAAATTCATCGGAGAGCAGATAATAAGCAAAGGCAATAAGGACCCGACAATTCTTGGACAGAATCGAGTTGCAATCGGTAAATTTCAATGTTCGGCAAAAACGGTTTTATCGCATTTAGCACATATCTTACATGATCTGGCCAGTTTTTTAATAACTAGGTTGCAGGAGAGCAAAGGATGCAAGTAGGCAAGTGGCATCGTCGCTGACAAAGAGGCAGGGACCATGAGAAATGCTAATTTATGTCTTTAATTGTTTTACAACATTTGTCTTTAGTAGGTTTACAAATGCGCTCCAAAACTTCCAGGTTCATTCATATGGCTGCTTCCGTGGTATTCTAAAATTTAAACCCGCTAATAAAGCTCACTCTTAAACATTAGCACAATTTTACAACTACAGTTCTCATTACATTTGCTAATTTTTTTCGCAACAAACAACCTTGAAGGCAAAGAAACTAAGATATTTTAAACACTATTTTTTTAAAACTTATTAAATAAAATTTGCAACCTTTTACATTGACAAAACGAAATGAGTCAAAAAAGTGGCAACTCACTCCTTCACAGTGGCGTAACGAAGGGGGGAAGAGGGGTGCAATTCCCCGGGAGGCGCGGGAGCCCAGTCACTATGGGGGCGCCAAATCATTGCGGTGGGCGCCGAAAAGAGTTGTGGAGCAGGCTAGGCTCAGTGTGTAGAAGCAGAACGGAAGCAATGCAAAGCAATAAAAATATCTTGAACTCACTGGTGGCCGTAATTCATACAAATAAACGTGATTCGGACGGCAGTGGCGACAAAGTTGTTCATACAGGGACGCCAGAGAGGAGGAAAATGACGGGGGCATTGCCCCCTGCCCTTTCAAAAGGGAGGAAACGGGGAGAAGATACCTTTGCGATATCAGTATCGTGGGTAATTTCGTGGTTTACATCGATTTGAAACAAATTTATTGCAGCTATTCGCGCTACAAAAAAATTCAGTACAGTAAGTTTTCTATAATTTCTGTTTGTGAGGTCAATATTAATTCTGAACAGAAACAAAACATATTGGTAAAGATTTGTTTGTTTTTTCATAAGTTTCTATTGCCCTCAACTTTTTTACTGCCTCTCCTGCCCTACCGTTGTTCCCGCGTCCCTGTGTATATACCTGCATTTATAGAGCCAGCGATGTATGCCCTTATTCACTGCTGTACAGACTATGGCCTGTTACAGAACTGTGGCCAGAAAGTTTTCAATAGAGGGGCTTTGCGGTTCTGCGGGGGGCTTGACATTCTAAAAATTGACAAAAGTTCCACTGATTTATAGTGCTTCACGTTTCAATTTGGGGGTGCTTGGAGCTTTGTTTGGAGGGGCTAAGCCCACCAAAGCCTCCCCGTGGCGACGAGACTTCCCTGTTACAGTGGGGTGCTGAGCTATACTTGCTTATCAATGCTGTAAACATGATTAAACAAGTGTTGTAATATCTTGTGAGACGCAATACGCAGCCAGATTTACAACCTGCTCCCGAACAAAATACAAGTGCAAGCCGACATGTTTTCTGTTACAACAAAACCAATATTAAAAGAAAAATCTGTATTTGTTAGAGAAGAAATTGAGCCTGGTTTCCATACACTCAACGGTCGACAACCTGTTTTGCACTACGGGCCGGTGGTAGGCATTATTTTCACCGACCGGCCTTCAAGGTGTAGCAGGTAAAATAAAATAAAGAAGCGCAACTTTCCACAACGCTAAATCAGTGGTTGCCTTGAGCTTGTTTCTCTGCAGCGAGATGATCCCATATTGTGGTGGTGGTGGACAATAACACCCGCAGTGTGTTTCTTACGTCCAGTCTCATTCGTGTTACAGCATTTTCTTGATTGCTGTCACGCGCATAATCCCGCTGCATGAAGGTATTTTTTTGTTTTGAGTAGTAATTTATTCTTTTTTTTTTGTTTCGGGTACTAATGTATTTTATTCTTTCTGTGCGAATCAGTAACAAATGCGTCGCGGACTGTTGGTTGCCGATCCGGCTTTAAACTATTTATTTATTACCACAAAGAGTAAAATTATTTTTGCCTTGACACGTTTCCATTTAGTTTGAAATACTGTTGCTGAATTATACCGCGCAAGAATGATCTTACAAACAGACAAAAATCCATTGTTTTTAGCGACAGCACTGAACCAGTAAGCTGCGGTACTGCTTGTTTAACCTTAGGTACCAACAATAGCCTATTATCCATCACAAAATGAGGTCGAGCGGAAATAGGACATCTGCAAATGCGTCTTTCGTTCATCAAGTGACGTATTCAGATAACTATATTTCTCGACCGCAGTACCGCTTGCATGATTTCATGCTTGACGCACATCACAAGCGATACGATTCAGCACAAGAAGCACGGAAGACTACCCACAGGTATGCTGAATAAACTGACAGTTCTACCTTATTTTCAATTGTTGAAGGTATTTTACAAAAGCATAGCTAATCATAAAAATCTTGTCGGATTTGTGACGGGCACACAGAGATTATGTGCAGTCATTTTTAATTAGACCAGTCATTTTTTAAATCTTTTTTAATGCTGATAAAGATATGTCTCTAGCACAGTGTTTCCCAACCTTTTCAAGGGCTATTTTCGGACCAGTATAAATCGTCGCAGACTCAAGATAGACTAAGACTACAAAAATTATACAAACAATAGTTTTAACAAATATGAGTTATCGCCCGCATTCACAAATTTCAATAAGAATCTTGTCTCTGAGTTTATTTTATATGTTTGTTGAAATAAGCGCCCGTGGTAGTCAATGCACACCTGATGTCGTTTTCTGGTTTAATTGGTTTAAATCGTTATAGTGTTGAAAAACAGCTTCACAGCGGTGTGTAGTTGGAAAAGTAAGAACTTTTGTTGCCTGCCGACACAGATCAAAGAGATTTGGTTCTATTGACTTGATATCATTCAAAATTGAGTCAGAGACATCACAGCTGTCGACTTTGCAACTCAATCATCTGTTCGGCAATGCAATTTATTTCACAATGAATCTGCAGCTCTGGCACTTCAAAAGGGTTTCGCACCCAATGTAAAAAAAGAAAGTTAGAAGCGCCGAAGGCACGACTATTCTAGGTGGGTCCGGGGGCACGCCCCCGGGAAAATTTTGCAAAATTACACCTAAAAATACGCATTTTTGTGCTTTCTTGAAGCAAGTTTTAGACAATACTGTTTTTACATTTTTTTATTTTTAGGGTCTGAGGGGTGGCCATGGCACAGCGGCCTCCCCCTCCGTATGCTAGTGATAACACCACCTGACACCTAGTCATTGGCGACGAAAATTTTGTTGTGGCGGCGATGGTTAGTCCGCCTCTCAATTGGAGAGTTGAGTGTTCGATCCACGGCCACTGAATGAATCGCCGTTGCTTTCTTTGGGAAGAATGGTCACCTCAACCGCCCCGGCAAGAAGCGTAGTTCAGGCGTTAGTTTACCGCTGTTTGCCGTCACTATAAATATAAAAAAAACATTTCTTGACACATCTCATGCTATTTTTTAATGTTCAGCGAGATATTTTCAATAAGTGCCATAAGCTGGAGCCTGGTCATTAGGTGGGGTTATCAACATTAAATTTTGGCGGTTGAAGTGAAGAACTCTGCAAAGGTAACATTGCTCAGTTTCAATAGAACTGCTGTTTTTCCCTGTGTAATGGTGTCGGAAAATGACGTTTTTGAGCGGGTAGTGCAGTTGATGTGTTTGCGTGGCTAACTTAGAGCTCAGATTGTACAGTAAGTTTGAACTGCAAGTAGAGTGAATCAGAGCCAACCGGCAGGCAATGTGAGTTTCATAGAACTCCCCTGTTTTCAATGGTGTACTAACAGTTGCAGTCATAGAAAAAGCCATTTCAACAAGAAAATAAGAAAAGGCGTTGCTCTCATTTTGGTGAATTTGGCATAGTTTGGTAACACAGTTTTTGAAATAGATGTCTGTTGGTAAACATTTCCATCGCCACAGGAGGCTTTGCTGGGCTTAGCCCTCACCAAAGAAATTTCTAAACCCCCCAAATTGAACTATGAAACACTATAAATCAATGGATTTGTTGTCAAATTTTAGAATGTCAAGCCCCTCTGCACAAACGTAAAACCTCCCTATTTAACACCTTCCGGCGACTGTTCTGTTGGTAACGAACAAAAGCAAGGAATAACAGCATGCACATGTAATTGGAAGAAGCCCAGGGGGGCAGTGCTAAAAAAGAGGTTTGGGAACGGCATTCCCACCGTTCCCACACCAAATAAAAAGACTGCACCAAATAATTCGAATAAAGTGAGCATTCACCTGCAAGAATTTACACACTGGATCTTCTTGTTTCACAGTAAACTTTTGACTAGCAGGGCGAGTCTGCGTGTCACTATCACATCTGCGAGATTGCAGCCATGTATCAACGTAGGGCAAAAAGGTGTGGGAACGACGTTCCACACCACTACACCCCTGAAAGAGTCCGGCAATTAGTGTGCAGGTCACAATGAAGACCGCAAGTCAGCGTTTCTCATGCAGAGCCAGTTTTAAGCCGATACTTGACCTATTTCATCAAAATGAGTCCCGCACCTATAGAGGGCCTCGCGCAAGTGCCAACAGAGTTAACGTTTTAAGCCTTTTATATATTCCAAGAGATTTAAACCAATACTGAAACGTGAAGTGAGCAATGAAACGACCTTTTCATCCCTGAGATCGTATTATGAAATTAATATTATAGCCTGCTACATGCAGTATATATACATTTTTAGTTAAAGACAGGGAAACTATACGAAATATTAACATATTTAAATGTTTACATCTGCAAAGTAGGTATGCCGCCAACACATCCATTAATTTTTGTTTGATCCCCTGCAATGAGTAAACTATTTAAAAAGCCAAGTGGTGGGCTTACCAGAGGCTAAAAACCAATAGGGAAGAACATTTGACAAACAGGTTGGGTCCATATACGCATAAATAAAGCAAGCAAAAAAACAGGAAAAGTAATAATGAGGAAGGTGGCGACAAGCAGAAAAAAAGCAAGACTCATAATCGACAATGAAAAACAAGATCTATTTCAGTTTGTGAGTGTTTGATTGTGATCTTCAAGATGTTTTATTAATCCTTATATCTTTAAATAAGCACGAAACATGATCTTTCATTTTAAATTCTTGTAAGCAAATTTGAGAGGTTGAAAGGGTGGCACTTTTATGGTCGGCTCCAGGCGGCACTTAGCCTCGCTACGCCACTGGGGACATGGCGTATTATATCCCCTCCGTCTGAAAAAGTGGGCGGACACGTCCCCCGCGTCTCCCACAAAATTGCGCTCATGCTTGACGGTGTTGTTTGACAAGGGAACCATAGCTAATTCATTAGCTACGGCATCACTGCCCATTATCCTTGCTACTGTCACGGCTGCTGGTTTCACCAAGCTCTCTTCCGCTGTATAAGGCGCCTTCTCTTTCGCATTTTTCCAAGCAACATAAAAAGAAGCACGCACTGCTTTACTATGGGAGTAAGCTTTTATTTCTGAAGTAGACGGGCGGTAAGTACCACTTCACGTTGCCTGGTGTTTTTTCCCCCCTTTAACGCCCACCAGAACCCATATATTGGCCCTAGGTTTTTTGGTTATAACTCGCCAGCTGCTGCAGCTAGAGAGGTGTTCAAACCCTCTACAGATGCGGGAAGACTTCTTGGTTCTATTTTTAAAAAAA